>Ga0209464_10000074_pt1 | contig 32577 bp, 32 predicted proteins | sample DOMMetBare1Fresh_2_FD_187473 | JGI IMG/M metagenome (GOLD analysis project Ga0209464, IMG submission 187473) | Wetland sediment microbial communities from St. Louis River estuary, USA, under dissolved organic matter induced mercury methylation -... | ecosystem: Environmental > Aquatic >...
TGTCGCGCTGTCCTATCGCGGCGCTGCCTTCAGCCGCATCAAGCAGAAGACCCGCCAGGCGCTGGACAGCGGGTTCGCCGATGGCCGGCTCAAGCTGCTGCTGAATTCAAACGTGCAGGCGATCGAAAGCGACAGCGTCGTACTCGATGTGAACGGCAGCAAGCTGCGCCTGCGTAACGAGGCCGTGATCGTGAGCGCCGGCGGCGTTCTGCCGTTCGATCTGCTGAAGTCGATTGGTATCGATTTCGAGACCAAGCACGGCACGACCTGAGCTTCTGCCTATTGACCTATTGATCGACGCCGGCTTCCCTCACTCGGCCCGGACCCTGCTGTAACGGTTACCGTTTCACTACCACTTCGGGGATAGCGGCTCGCGTCCTGCGCGTTGACGTTCATCAACGGCTTGCGCGGCGATGCCGGGACACTTGATCCCAAAGCGCGCGGCGACGCGCTTATCGGCTAACCACCACTTCGAGAGGGAAGACACATGTTCCGCATCAGCGATATCGCACTGCGTGCCGCGGCGGCGGTCGCGGCGCTGGCCTTTCTCGCGCTCGCGGCTCAACCTGCCCTGGCACAAGCGAAGAAGGCGCAGGCCAAGCCGGCCGCGGTCAAGTTCGATTCAGGTCCTTGCATGCTGTGCCACACGCCGATCAAGAACTTCCACGATGAGGGCAAACACAAAGGCGTGGCGTGCACTTCGTGTCACAGCGGCGTCGAGCAGCACCTGACGGATCAGAAGCAGCGGCCGGTCACGCTGACCGATCCTGCGGTGTGCGGCGGCTGCCACAAACCGCAGTTCGAGACGATGTACAAGCTGAACTTCGAGAAGACCGCACGCTTCGAGAAATCACAGTTGACCGGGCCGTCGCCGAATCCGGCGTGGGACAAGCTGATGACGCCGCACGGCTTCACGCGCGAGCACAACCTGCCGCGTTCGCATGCGTTTGCGCTGTATGACCAGTTCGTGGTCGACCGCGCATTCGGCGGCCGCTTCGAGAACAAGGACGGCTGGCGGGGACTCGCACAACCGGGCGGCAACTTCAAGCTGCAGGACATATTGAAAGACGCCGAACCGTCGAGCGGCGACCAGAAAGCGTTCAAGCCCGGCACGGCGACGGCGGCCAATCCCGTGTGCCTGTCGTGCAAGACGCAGGACCACATCCTCGACTGGGCGTACATGGGCGACCCGGCGCCCGGGGCGAAGTGGAGCCGCGCCTCGAAGGTGGTCGAGATGGCGAGAGCGGAGAACCATTCGCTGAACTGCTTCTTCTGCCACGACCCGCACAGCGCGAAGCCGCGCGTCGTGCGTGATGCGCTGATCCAGGCCTTGACGCGGCCCGAGAAGGACACGCTGTGGCACAACGATCCGCGCGGCGCCAAGATTGATGTCAAAGACATGGGCGTGCGCGGTTTCACGCGCAAGATCGCGATCCTGTCGCGCTACGACACCAACCTGCAGTGCGGGCAGTGCCACGTCGAATACAACTGCAATCCCGGCACGGACCCGAAGACGGGGCAGGCGATCACGATGGCCGATCAGCGCACCAACATCTTTCCGTTCCAGAAGGTCGACCAGATCAAGAGGTTCTATGACGACCGCAACTTCCGCGACTTCAGGCACGGCATCACCGGCGCGCTGTTGTGGAAAGCGCAGCATCCGGACGTCGAAGTCTTCTATGGCAGCAAACACCAGCAGGCAGGTGTCGAGTGCTCGCAATGCCATATGCCAAAGGTCAAGGATGCGAAGACCGGCAAGACCTTCACTTCGCACTGGCAGACCACGCCGAAGAACTACATCAAGGAAACATGCCTCACCTGCCACAGCGAGTGGAAGGCGCAACAGGCGACTTACGTGATCGATGCGATGAAGGCGCGCTTCAACGGCAAGCTGCGCAAGGCCGAGTTCTGGCTGACGCGGATGATCGACAAGTTCGAGGAAGCAAAAAGTCTCGGTGTGGAAGATTCGGTGCTCGCCCAGGTGCGCGGCAAGCACGACGAAGCGCACATCAACTGGGAATTCTGGACCGCCGCCAACGGTGCGTACTTCCATAATCTTGACGAGGCGACCAACTCACTTGCCAAGTCGATGACGATCTCGCAGGAGGGCATCAAGCTGCTTGACGATGCGATGGCGGGCAAGCGCAAGGCGGGCACGGTGGTGGCGGCACCGGCGGCGTCCGCGTCCAAGTAACGATATTCCGGACGCCATGCGCCGGAATATCTGCACGCGTTCAAGACGACGTCTGACGACGCGGGTCAACGCGCGCGTTGCGCGGCGAGGGCGAAGGTCATGATGACGTTCGTTGCGCTTGCCGTGCTGATGGCGCTGGCGGCGGTGGCGTTTGTGTTGTTTGGTGCGCGCTGGGATCGGCGGGATTTCCGCGTTTCCCGGGTCGACTTGAACGTTGCGGTATTGCGGCAGCAGTTGCAGGAGCTTGCGCGCGAGCGCGAGCGCGGCGTGATCACCGCATCGGACTTCGTAGCGCTGCGCGACGACCTGCAGCGGCGGTTGCTGGCCGACGCGCGCGCTGCCGATACGCTGGATGCATTTCACATCTCACGCCGGCCGTTGATCGTTGCGGCGGCCCTGGTGCCTGCGCTTGCCGCGGCGATCTATGCGGCCGTTGGTTCGCCGAATGCGATCCAGGGCGCCGATGCGCGGTCGACCGCGCAACTCGAGGCACACGTCACGTCATCGCCCGGCGATGCGCGCGCATGGGTACTGCTGGCGCGCCAGCGCATGGATGCCGATCAGTTCGAGCAGGCTTGCGCCGCGTACGCGCGCGCGATCGAACTGTCACGCAAGGTGGCCAACGATCCGCAGGTGTGGGCCGAGTATGCGGACGCGCTCGGGATGGCACAAGGCGGCACGCTCGCGGGCGAGCCACGCGCCGCGATCGACAAGGCGCTGGCGTTGAATCCAGCACATCCGAAGGCGCTCGAGCTTGCCGGCAGTGCGGCCTACGAAGCGCGCGATTTCCGCGCTGCGCACGCGCACTGGTCGGCGCTGCTCGATCTGATGCCGCAGGATTCGCCCCAGCGACTGCTGCTGAGCGCCGTGGTGGAAAAGACCGAACGCCAGGTACGCTTGTCGCTCCCGTCGTCACGGGTCAACTGACCGCAAGATCTCCGTTCGTTCTCTGCGCCGGATTTGACGTCGCGCAGCCTGTGGCGGCAGCCTTCAGTGTTTGATGCGGCCTGTAAGAACTGCAACAGGGCTTTGTCATGGCGCGAAGCGAAATTGACGTGCTGGTGGTGGGCGCGGGCCTGTCGGGCCTGACCGTTGCGTTTCGGCTCGCGCGCGCCGGACTGCAGGTCGAAATGCTCGAAGCCGCCGCGCGCCCAGGGGGGGTGATCGGCTCCAAGCGTCGCGACGGCGTGCTGTGCGAAAGCGGGCCCAACAGCGCGCTCGATACGTCGCCATTGATCGGCGAACTGCTGCGCGACGCCGGTATCGACGCAGAGCGGCTTGACGCAAGCAAGATCGCCGACCGCCGCTACATCCTGCGCAACGGACAGCTGATCCCGATGCCGACGTCGCCGCTGGCGTTCCTGGGCACGCCGCTGTTTTCCATGCGCACCAAGCTCGGGCTTCTGCGTGAGCCGTTCATCCCGCGCGCGCCGGCCGATGTCGAGGAGTCGGTCGCGAACTTCGTGCGGCGGCGGCTTGGAGAGGAGTTTCTCGACTATGCGATCGAACCCTTTGTCGCGGGCATCTACGCCGGTGATCCGGAACTGCTGTCCGTCCAGGCTGCGTTTCCGCGCCTGCACGCGCTCGAGCAGAAATACGGCGGGCTCATTCGTGGACTGATCCTCGGTGCGCGCGAGCGCAAGAAAGCTGCGGAGAAAGGAAAGAACACCGCGAAGAGCTTCTCGTTCCGCAACGGCATGCAGACGCTGACCGATGCGCTCGTGCGTGGCATCGGCAATGGCCGGATTCATGGCGGCGTCCGTGTCAGTGCCCTGCAACGCGAGCCCGATGGAACTTTCACGCTCGAAGCCGAAGCGTCAGGCGAGCGGTTCACGCGCTCTGCGCCAGCAGTTGTGCTCGCCGTGCCGGCCTACGAAGCAACGCGGCTCGTCGCTCAGTTTGCGCCGGCTGCCGCAGCCGCGCTGAACGAGATCGTGTACCCGCCGGTCGCGTCGGTGGTCAGTGCTTTCAGGCGCAGCGATGTTGCGCACCCGCTCGACGGTTTCGGGTTTCTGGCACCGAAGAAGGAACGTCCGCTCGTGCTCGGCACGCTGTTTTCCAGCTCGATGTTCACCGGTCGTGCGCCGGACGGGATCGTGGCGCTGACAACGTTCATCGGCGGGCGTCGCAACCCCGAGCTGGCGCGCGACGAACCGCCGCAGATCGCGGCCACGGTCGGTAACTCATTGCGGGCCTTTGTAGGCGCCGGCGAGCCGCAGTGGCACGAGATCACGCGCTGGCCGCGCGCGATCCCGCAGTACACGTTCGGGCATTTGCAGCGGATCGCCGTGGTCGAGAGTGCCGAACAGGCTTTCCCCGGCCTGTACTTCTGCGCCAACTATCGCGGCGGCGTGTCGGTCGGAGACTGCATCAAGTCGGCGCATGCGATGGCCGAGCGCATCACCACGCAGTTCGCCAAGCGCGCGCCGAAGGATGACGTCGTGCGCTGAGTGCGCGGGCCCGCCATCATGCGGGCGCGCGCCCGTATCATGCGCAGCCTGACAAACGGAGTCCCGCATGCAAGTGGTCTGTCTCGATCTGGAAGGCGTGCTCGTGCCTGAAATATGGATCGAATTCTCGAAACGCACGGGCATCAGCGAGTTCTCGCGCACGACGCGCGACGAGCCCGACTACGACACACTGATGCGCTTTCGCCTGGGCCTGCTGCGCACGCATGGACTGAAACTGGCTGATATCCAGGAAACGATTGCCGGCATGAGCCCATTGCCGGGGGCGCGTGATTTCCTGGAGGAGCTGCGCGCGCAGTACCAGGTGATCATTCTGTCCGACACGTTCTACGAGTTCGCCGATCCGCTGATGCGCCAGCTCGGCCGGCCCACGCTGTTCTGCCACCGGTTGGATATCGACGCCGACGGCTTTGTCGCCGGCTACCTTCTGCGCCAACCGGACCAGAAGCGGCAGGCGGTGAACGCGCTCAGGAGCCTGAACTTCCAGGTCATTGCCGCGGGTGACTCGTTCAACGACACCGGGATGCTTGCGGCCGCAGACGCGGGCTTCTTCATCCACCCGCCTGAATCGATCGCCGCCCAGTTTCCGCAGTTTCCGGTGAACCGGAACTTCACCGAGCTGAAGGCTTCGATCGACACCGTGGCAGCGCGACTTGCCGCGCAGCGCTGAAGAGAGCCGGGTGAGCGTGCGCCGCCTAGGCGGTCGCGATGAGGTCGGCCGCCAGCAGATGCGCAATCGAGTTGGCGTAGTACCGCAGCAGCGCCGCTTTGCTCGCATTGACAGAATACAGGCCGTCGCTTGCGCGCACGAGATGGCGCAGCACGAGCATGCGCAATCCCGCCGCGACGGCGTAGTCCCAGTTGTCGCGAGGCACGTAGGTGCGTGCGCCGGCAGTGATGAGGCTGCGCACGAGTGCGGCGACCTCCGACTTCAACTCCAGCTCGCTCAACGCGCGCGGCGCGGCGCGCAGGAGCACGGTCGCCACGAGCGGCACCGGCAATACCGGAATCAGTCGGCCGACTTCCGCCATCAAATGGTGACCCGGCGCAGCAACCTCCCGGCTGCGATCTCCTTTGAGACCTTGCGGAAATCGATCCCGCGTGCCGTCGTATACGCGCGCACCGACACCGGTGTGCCGAAGTTCACGCAGGCATAACCAAAGCGGTACCACCTGCTGCGCACCATCAACGCGAGCTGGCTGGAAAGAAAGCGCAGCGTGGTCCACATCGCGTTCAGGGCGCCCGGCCGATCCGCGTGCGGATCGCCGCTCAGCAGCAGCGTGCGATCTTCCAGCGTGCGGTCGTAGTTCAGCCCGAGCGGCACGAATACCAGGTCGCGTTGGCCGTCGGGTGCAAACCCGCGCAGCATGTAGTCGAGCACGCCGAACTCCGGCTCGCGCATGCGGCCGTCGCGCGTGAGTCCGCCTTCCGGATATGCCGCTTGCGTGACGCCGGCCTCGGTGGCCATCGCGATGTAGCGCTCCAGCACACGGCGCTATAGCTTGGTCGCGCGCCGGGTCATTGCTTCGCGTGCGGCGGACGAAGTACGCGCCCATCGAGCGGATCAGCTGCTGCAGCTCCCCCACGCGCGCCCATTCGCCCACCGCGTACGACAGCGCGGCCTTTTCCGCCGCCAGGTAGGACGCGATGATGTAATCCATGTTGCTGCGGTGATTCATCACGAACACGACCGTGGCGCTGTCCGGCACCGCGGCCAGCCCGGCGTCGCCGGTGAAGCCGATCCGCACGCGATAAAGGGTGCGGCTCACAGTCTTGCCGAGCCAGTAGCCGATGCGAAAGTAAAAGTGCGCGTTGAACGCGGGCGCGATTTCGCGTGCTTACTGCGCCACGATCTGCACCGCCACTTCGCGCGGCACGGCGCGCTTAGCCGCGAACGGACGCGCCGCCTGCTGCAACCTTGTCGTCATACACGAGGCGATCGATCCGCGTGCGCCGATTCGACTGCTGGATCGGCCGGATCTGTATCTTCACCCGGGCGCCGACTTTATCGAGAACCTTGTTGGCGCGACTGGCCAGAAGCCAGCGTGTGCTCGGCAGCAACATTCGATCGGGCAGCGCAAACCCGGCCAGTACGCCGGCCAGGATGACCAGCCACAGCGGGACTGCGACGGTCGTTGAAATCCAGGGTCAGCTCGCATTCAGCCTAATCTGCGCCGCATCCCGCTCGGACCGTCACCCGGAACGCGTGCCGGGGAAAACCTGTCTGCCAACGCGACCCGCGCGCGTCAAGCCTTCACAAGCGAGGTCGTTTGAGGGAGAAAAAAACGCCCGCTTACGCGGGCGAAAACGCACAACCAACAAAAGCGGTTTCAGATGCGACGGCGGCGAGCGACGGCCAAGCCGATCATTGCCAGCATCAACAGGCTAAACGAACCGGGCTCGGGGACAGAACTGCCGGGCGGTTCACAGTTCTGCCGGCACGGTTCTTCAGTCGGCGGTTCGCAGTTTCCGGCGCACTCGCTGCCGTGGAAATCGCGCAGCAGGAAATTCATGTGCGACAGACCCGCCGGCTGATCGTTCGGACTGTTGTTGTTGTTGAAGCTGATCAACCACGTTCCCGCGCCTTGGCCGTTGAGCGTGAACTGCTCGTCCTCGAACAGGTACGCGGCCCATTGATTTCCCGCCTTTGGCGCGAGCAGCAGGTCGAACGTGATTGGATACTCAGGCGGCGTGCCGGGCGAAAGATCGTTCACCGTGAGCCAGAAATCGCCCGACGCAGGACTCGGACCAATGACCGGTGCGGGCAGGAAGCTGAAGCGAAACCCGTTCCAGTCGACCGACAAGGCGCCGTCGGTAGTGAGGAACTTCTCCCAGCCGCCGCCGATGACGCTGACGCCGTTCAATGCCGTGTTGAAATCAGCGAGCGAGTTTGGATTGCCGCCAAAGGGACCGGCACATGCATCCGAGTTTGCGCCGCGGAATGTGAAGTCCGTGGTGTTGAGCCCTATCCCGCACGCTGCCGCCTGCGCCACGCTTGAAAATGCGATGGCAGCGACGACTGTGGTCGCTGCGATCAAGCACGAAGATCTCTGCGTGAGGTCCCTCATTTCCGCTCCTTTTGGCCTTGCCGGCTTAGCCTCGATACGCCATTAACTGCAAACATCAGGCCAGGAACAGAAAATTAAATCGAATCAGATAGTTACGATTCCTAATAAACCCCCAGACATCCCGTCTGTAAGGTATTCCGACACGACAAAAGTCTGCGATATCGAAGCACGGCCGCCACCGCACGACGGACGGCGTAAGCAGACATTTCGGAGCGGGCGCTGACTAAGCGCGCAGCACGATTTACGAATCCCGCAGCGCGCGCCGGTATTGAATCGATTCGGCCACGTGCTGGCTGGTGAGATCGTCCGCTTCTTCAAGATCGGCGATCGTGCGGGCGACCTTCAGCACGCGGTGATACGCGCGTGCCGACCAGCCCAGTCGGGTCGTCGCCGCGTACAGCAGTTGCTTGACCTGGCCTTCAGGCCTGCAGACCTTTTCAATTTCGCTCGATCCCAGCAGATCGTTGCACTTGCCCTGCCGGGCGAGCGCGCGGTCATGCGCCTTGGCCACTCGCGCGGCGATGATGCGCGTCGGTTCGCCATCCGGCAGTGACAGCAGCTCGTCGTTGCCGAGTGACGACACTTCGACCCGCATGTCGATGCGATCGAGCAGCGGGCCGCTGATGCGATCCTGATACTTGGCGATCTGGTCCGGCGTGCAACGGCAGGCGTTGACCTTGTGGCCGTAGTAACCGCAGGGACATGGATTCATCGCACCGATCAACTGGAATCGCGCCGGGTACTCGACCTGGTGCGCGGCGCGGGAAATCGTGATGCGGCCGCTCTCCAGCGGCTCGCGCAGCACTTCGAGCACGCGGCGGTCGAACTCGGGCAGTTCGTCGAGGAACAGAACGCCGTGATGCGCGAGTGAGATCTCGCCCGGCATCGGGGGGCTGCCGCCGCCGACCAGAGCGACCGCGCTCGCTGTGTGATGCGGGGCGCGGAAGATGCGGGTGGCCCAGCGTTGCGGTGCGAAGTGTCCGACAAGTGAAAGCACGGCCGCGGACTCGAGCGCTTCTTCGGTTGTCATCGGCGGCACGATGCCGGCGAAACGCTGCGCGAGCATGGTCTTGCCGGTGCCGGGTGGACCGACCATCAATACGCTGTGGCCGCCGGCCGCCGCGATTTCGAGCGCGCGCTTGGCCGCTTTCTGACCCTTGACCTCGTGGAAGTCGGGGTACGCTGGCGGCGTCAGCCGCACGGCGGCAATATGCGGCTTGAGTCGCTGTGTGGTGTCATCTGTCGCTTCCGCCGACAGATGCGCGACGACCTGCAGCAGATCCTTGGCCGGATAGATGTCGAGGCCGCCGACCAGCGCAGCTTCATCGGCGTTTTCCTCCGGCAGAATGAAGCCGCGCGGTGTGCCCTTCGGATTGGGCGTCTTCGATACCGCATAGGTCATTGCGAGCGTGCCTCGGACCGGCCGCAGTTCACCCGACAACGACAGTTCGCCGGCGAATTCGTACTTGTCAAGCGCGCGCGATGGAATCTGACCGCTGGCCGCGAGGATGCCGAGTGCGATCGCCAGGTCGAAGCGCCCTGACTCCTTCGGAAGATCGGCCGGCGCGAGATTGACGGTGATCCGGCGCATCGGAAATTCGAAGCGGCAGTTCTGCAACGCGGCACGCACGCGCTCGCGCGCTTCCTTGACCTCGGTGTCGGGCAGGCCGACCAGCGTGAACGACGGCAGGCCGTTGGCCAGATGGACTTCGACCGTCACCTCCGGCGCAAACATGCCCGACAGGCTCCGGCTGCGAACAACGGCGAGTGTCATGAAGAGATGATGACTGGAGGCGCGCGATTCTACGCATCGCTTCACGCGCGCACGCGCCGAATGTGCACGCGAATGCGAACAGCCGATACACAGGCGCCCCGCGTCGGGGTGTAGGCGCTCGACCGGAAGGTTGATCGTGAGCAGGTGAGTGCATACCGAGAATCCGACATACTGCTTGCCACCTCACCGAACGACGCCAAAATGCTCACCTGCCGGCGAAGAACGCGGCGACGCGATTAAGTCCCCATGGGTTATCTGCTGCTATACGGCTCGCTGCTCGTTTGTTGTGGGGTGGCGGTACTGTGGGTCCGGGAGAAGTTGCGGGCGCGGCGCGCGGCCGCGGACGCGCGCGAAGAGGCGGTGCTGGCAGCCTTGAAAGCGGCCGGAGACGCCGCGCCGATCGTCGAAGGCGAGACGAACATCGACGCCGGACTGTCGACCAATCTGCGTGGCCAGCGCGGAATCGAGGTCGCAGAGGAACACATCGACATCGAAGCCCTTTTGTCGAGCGTGCAACCCGGCTCGGCGGCCCGCGCTCGTGCTCAACTGGATGAGCCGACCAATATCGAGCCGATGCTCTCCGGAGGCTGGCCATCGACTGGACAGAGCACCAGTTCGCCGACCACTCGCAACCTGTCGCCGACCTCGTCGATCAACACGACCTCGCCTGCGACACCGAAACCGCCATCGAGCCTCGAACTGGACGTTCCGTTGCGCAATCTGGTGCTCGCGTGGTTCGAGGCCCGCGGCTATCGGCCGGCGCCGGCAGCGTCGGCGCTGCGGCCGATCGACGTCGTGCTGCGGCATCGCGACGATCCGTTGCGCAACTACGCGTTCGTGTACGACCCCGGCCGCGCGACCGGTCCGCGCGCCAGCTCGCTGCTGGACCTGGCGCGATCGGCTGGATTGTCGAAATTGCTGGTCGCAGCGGAGCACGGCGGCGACTCGGCGCTGCGTGCCAACCGCGTCAAGGGCGTGCGCATGATCGATTGGCCATCGATCGAAGCGGACCTGAAGAAACTCGATCGCGAAGTTGCCGATCGGATCGTCGGTATCGCGCGCAAGCGCTCGGCACCGACGCACCAGTCTGCTGCCACGGTTCGCTGAGACACCGCGCGCTGCGCGGATTTGCTCTGATCGCGGCCTTTGCCTCGGCAGCGATCACGCATGCTTCCCGAACCGACCTACACGCTGACCATTTCCTGCCCCGACCGCGTCGGCATCGTGGCCGCCGTAAGCCGCTTCATCGCCGATCGAGGCGGCTGGATCGTCGAGGCGAATCACCATGCCGACCAGGCAACCCGGCGGTTTTTCATGCGCAACGTCATGCTGGCCCGGTCGCTGAAGTACCACCTTGAGGACCGTGTGCTGCTGAACGGGCACCGGACGGTCGTATTCCACTGAGGCGGCGGCGCCGACCTGCGCTGCGGCAACATCGCCGGTACGGGAGGGACTAGGCTGCATAAGAGGAGATGAGTGGCCGATGTTCGCCGACCGAGACGATGCCGCACGTCAACTGACGCAGGCATTGAGCCGATTCAAGGGCACGCATCCGCTTGTGCTCGGCGTTCCGCGCGGCGCGGTGCCGATGGCGAAGATGATTGCCGCGGCGCTGGATGGCGAGGTCGACGTGGTGTTGGTGCGCAAGCTGGGCGCGCCGGGGCATGCCGAATATGCGATCGGTGCGATCGACGAATCGGGGTGGTCGTATCTGAATCCCGACGCGGCCTGGGTCGGCGCTTCTCACGACTACCTCGAGCGCGAAAAGCAGATGCAGCTGGCAACGATGCGCGAGCGTCGGCGTCGCTATACCGAGCATCGTGCGGCGATCGATCCGGCGGGGCGAACGGTGATTGTGGTCGACGATGGTCTGGCCACCGGCTCGACAATGATTGCGGCGCTGCATGCGCTGCGTGAGAAGAAGCCGGCGCGGCTCATCTGCGCGGTGCCGGTCTCGCCGCCCGAGACGCTGGAACGAGTGCGACCGCTGGCCGACGAGGTGATCTGCCTGCACGCACCGTCCGCCTTTTATGCGGTCGGCCAGTTCTATCGTCGATTCGATCAGGTCGAAGACGACGAGGTGGTCGAAGCCCTGGCAGCCAAATAGCGCACAAACCAGTCGCGCGCCGCCGCCGCGGCCTGTTCCAGCGTTCCCGGCTCTTCGAACAGGTGCGTGGCGCCGGGAACGACGTGCTCGGCATGCGCTGCGCGCAGGCTGCGCGCAGCGCGACGATTCAGCAGCAGCACCTCCTGATCGTGCTCACCGATGATGAACAACGTCGGAGCCGTCACGCGCTCGATGGCGCCGGGTTGCGCCAGATCCGGCCGCCCGCCGCGCGAAACGACGGCGCCCACGTCGAAGCCGAGTTGCGCGGCAGCGATCAATGCGGCGGCCGCGCCGGTGCTGGCGCCGAACAGTCCAAGCGGCAGCGCCGCCAGCAGCGGCTGCTGCCGGCACCAATGCGCTGCAGCGGTCAAGCGCTGCGCCAGCAATGGGATGTCGAAGCGCGCCGCGCGATCGACGTCCTCGTCCGGCGTCAGAAGGTCGAACAACAAAGTGGCCAGATGCGCATCGTCGAGCACGCCGGCAACATAGCGGTTGCGCGGGCTCATGCGACTGCTGCCGCTGCCGTGCGCAAACAGCACCAAGCCGGCCGCGTCCGCGGGAATCATGAGGTCGCCTGGCAGAGTGACATCGCGCAGCGCGATCTGCAAGGAACGCGATCCATTCATGGCGAAGGGTGCAGCCGCACCGGAATGCGGCGCTGGCCGAACGCGTGCCCGAACTTGCCGAAGCGGCCCGGGATTGCGGTCGCACAATGCGGGCAGTGGCCGTCGTCCGTCAGGTCATAACGCAGTATCCGGTGCCAGTCGCGCTCGATCAGCGCCGCATGGCAAGACGGGCAGAACGTGGTGCCGCCCTCGGTGTCATGTACGTTGCCGGTGTAAACGAACTGCAGTCCTTGCTGCCGGGCGATGCGCCGCGCGCGCGCCAGTGTCGAGGCGGGCGTGGCGGGCACATCGGTCAGCTTGTAGTCGGGATGGAACGCCGTGAAGTGCAGCGGCACGTGCGGGCCAAGCTCTTTCCCCACCCAGGTCGACAGCGCGCAGATCTCGTCGTCCGAGTCATTCCTGCCGGGGATCAGCAGCGTGGTGATCTCGGTCCAGACCCCGGTTTCGTGCACCAGGTACTTCAGCGTGTCGAGCACGGGCGCCAGATGCGCGCCGGTGAGCCTGAAGTAGAACTCCTCGGTGAATGCCTTGAGATCCACGTTGGCTGCGTCCATCTTCGCGTAGAACTCACGGCGCGGTTCGGCGTGCATGTAGCCCGCGGTGACCGCGACCGTTTTTACCCCGCGCGCATGGCAGGCGTCGGCGGCGTCCATCGCGTATTCGGCAAAGATCACCGGGTCGTTGTAGGTGAAGGCAACGCTTGCACAACCGGCGCTCAGCGCCGCCTGCGCGATCTCGTCGGGACTCGCCCGGTCCATCAACCGGTCCATCTCGGCCGACTTCGAGATATCCCAGTTCTGGCAGAACTTGCACGCCAGGTTGCAGCCGGCCGTGCCGAACGAGAACACGGCCGAGCCCGGGAAGAAATGGTTCAGCGGTTTCTTCTCGATCGGATCGACACAGAAGCCTGAAGAGCGGCCGTAGGTGGTAAGCACCATGGCGTCGCCCACGCGCTGCCGCACGAAGCACAGCCCGCGCTGCCCGTCGTGCAGTCGGCAGTCGCGCGGACACAGGTCGCACTGAATGCGCCCATCGTCGAGCCGGTGCCACCAGCGCGCCGCATAGGGCGGCAGATCGTCACGTGCGCCCATGTCAATCCTCAGCCTCGGCGTAGCTCTCCACCGCGTAGCGTGAGATGCGCAGTTCCTCATGCCAGAACCCGACCGGCAAGCCGGCCTTGTGCTGCAGATGCGCGAGGAAGTCGTGCGCATTCGGCAGCACCTCCCACACCTTCGGGAGGAATGTTGCGCGCTTCTCGCCAAAGCGCAGGATCAATCCGTCGACATGCGGACGCAGCTGCGCCTGCAGATCCACGAGGCTGCGCGCCGACATGGGCCGCGGGGTGGACAGCACCGACACCTCGATCCGGACTTGTTCGTACTCGTGACGCGCCAGTGGTGCGAAGCGCGGATCGGCAAACGCCGCCGCGCGCGCGTTGTATTGCACGTCTTCGCCGAGCGGGCGGTGTGCATCGAGCGAACCAATGCAGCCACGCAACTCGCGTAAATGCCGCAGCGTGACGAACGAAGCGCCGTGCGCATTCAAGAATGCGGCAGTCGCCGGCGGGGTCACGGCGATGCCGAGTTGCCCGGCAATGGCGCCGCGCGCCACACTCAGCAGCGTGGTGTGTTTGGATTTCTCTGCGTCGCTTGCGATCTCGGTTTGCTCATCGACTGCCTGGCCGGTGCGCGGCATCTCGTAAAACGCCCATGCGCCGTAACCGACCACGCGCGCGCGATCGCCGGCCGTATCGCCTGAGTTGCGCAGGTCGAGCAGTTCTGCCTGCAGGTGGAAGCGGCGTGCAATGGAGAGCAGCCCGTTGACCGGCGTGGCGCCGCACGCTTGTGAATGAGTCAGCGTCGGATCGAGGTCGGCGATCGCCTGCGCCGTGATGGAATCGGCGCGGCGCGCAAGTTCGTAAGGCAAGTAGTGCGACAGATCGGAGCTGATGACGATCAGGGTTTCGGGTCCACCCCAGACCGCCTGCAGCACCTCCGCAACCTCATCGGGGCTGGCATCACCGACTACCAATGGCACCAGCGCAAACTCGCCGAGCGTTTCCTGCAGAAACGGCAATTGCACTTCAAGCGAGTGCTCGTGCGCATGCGCGCCCGCATGCACGACCACCTGCGGCAGCGTTGCAAGCCGTGCCGCGGCCGGGTCGATCGATACCGAGCCGAGCGGCGTTTCGAATGCATCAACCCCGGGAAGTGCCAGGCCGCGCACCGAAACCCGGTGGGCGGGGCCCAGCAACACCACGCGCCGAATGCGGCCACGCAGGCCGGCCAGTGTCGCGTAGGCACTCGCGGCGACCGGGCCCGAGTAGATGTAGCCCGCGTGGGGAACGATCACCGCTTTTGGTGTTGTTTCTGTCTTCGACTCTCCGGCATCGCGCAGATGCGTACGCACTTCCGTCCGCAGCGATGTGGCGGAACCGGGGTAGAAACTGCCGGCGACGGCGGCGGGGCGGATGGACATGCGGCGCGACCTTTGTGCGGTCTGTCTATGTATATGGATAGACCGCATTTGGGGCAGTTGCAAGTCGTAATCAAGCGGCAGGGAGATCCTCCCCAAGAAGGAAAACGCGCAATCAGCGCGGTTTCGCTTCGATCTCGGCGATGCGGGCTTCGAGCGCCTCGAGTTTTTCGCGCGTGCGGGCCAGTACCTTGACCTGAGTGTCGAACTCTTCGCGTGTGACAAGTTCCAGTCGCGCGAACTGCTGCGCCAGCAGCGCTTTCAGATTGCGCTGCAGATCCGCCGCAGGTGTATCGGCGAGCAACGCCTCAAGCCGGCCCTGCAGGTCGTTCAAGAACACAGTCTTTTCCATCAACTCTCTGGTCCAGGCGCCCTTCGATCAAACCAGTCTATCAGCGTGACCAGCGATTGCTTTCTGGGGCCCGACGTTGGTGCGATTGACGCGCCGCGGTGCGGCCGAGGCGGGGGCCGAAATGCACCTTTTCCGGTCTTCCCGTACTCCTTTGGGGCGCCGGCGCACCTGCGACGCGCTTTTGGGGCCGTTAGACGGAATGGCACGCATGTTGCAGAGAACAAATCAGCAGTGCTGTTTTCCCGTCTCCCTTGATCTGAGGAATGAAGATGAAAAAGACCGTTGTTTCCACGCTCATTGCCGCTGCATTCGTTTCCCCGCTGGCGGCTTTGGCGCAGACCGCTGCGCCTGCAAAGCCGGAGCCTGAGTACACCTTTACGGGCAACGCCGGGCTGTTCAGTGACTATCGCTTCCGCGGCTATACGCAGACGAACTACAAACCTGCGTTCCAAGGCGGTTTCGATTTCGCGCACAAGTCAGGTTTCTACCTCGGCAACTGGAACTCGAACGTCGAGCAGAGTCTGTATACCGGCGCCAGCCTTGAGATGGACTTCTATGGCGGTTACAAGGGTTCGGTCGGTGACTTCGGCTATGACATCGGTTACCTCTACTACTACTACCCGAATAGTGGTGCCGGCGGCTCGACCAAGATCGACAACGGAGAACTCTATGTCGGGGGCTCGTATGGTCCGGTCTCGCTGAAGTACTACCACTCGACGACGAAGTTCTTCGCGCTCGGCAAGGGCACCGGCGTCGACACCAAGGGCTCGCAGTATCTCGATCTCGGGGCGACGTACGACCTGGGCGGCGGCTTCGGCATCAACGGACACATCGGCTGGCAAAAGGTCAAGAACTACAAGAAGCTGGGCGCCAAGGACGATGCCTATACCGACTACAAGCTGGGCGTAACCAAGGATATCGAGGGCTGGGTGCTCGGTGCATCGATCATTGCGACCAGCAAGAAAGAGTTCTTCCTGACGGGCAGTGGCGAGGACGGCGGCAAGACCAGTCTCGTCGTGTCCGTGTCGAAGTCGTTCTGACAAGTTTGAAAGGCCATCTCACATGAAAATCATCACCGCCATCATCAAGCCGTTCAAGCTTGACGAGGTGCGTGAGGCCCTGAGCGCCGTCGGCGTTCAGGGCGTCACGGTCACCGAGGTCAAGGGCTTTGGACGGCAAAAGGGACACACCGAGCTATACCGCGGCGCCGAGTACGTGGTCGACTTCCTGCCCAAGGTCAAGATCGAGGCGGCGGTCGCCGACGACATCGTCGAGCGCGCGATCGAAGCGATCGAAAACTCCGCCCGTACCGGCAAGATCGGCGATGGAAAGATCTTCGTCTACGACCTCGAACAAGTCGTCCGCATCCGCACCGGCGAAACCGGCAAGGAAGCGCTCTAACCGCGATGGGATAACCGATGAAAAAGCTACTTGTAATGCTCTTCACCGCGGGAGCCTTGGCGCTGGGGTCCTTGGCTCCGACACCGGCACTGGCGCAGACCGCACCGGCCGCCGAGGCGAAGAAGGAAGAAGCGAAGAAGGATGCGTCCCCTGCAGCTGAAGCCAAGAAGGAAGAAGCCAAGAAGGACGAAGCCAAGCCGGCCGAGAAGAAGGAAGAGGCCAAACCCGCGCCGACGCCAAACAAGGGCGACACCGCGTGGATGCTGACCTCCACCGCGCTGGTGTTGCTGATGTCGGTACCGGCGCTGGCGTTGTTCTACGGTGGCCTGGTCAGAACCAAGAACATGCTGTCGGTGCTGATGCAGGTGTTCGTCACGTTCTCGCTGATCACGGTCCTGTGGTGCATTTACGGCTACAGCCTCGCGTTCACCGAGGGCAACGCGTACTTCGGCGGCTTCGACCGGCTCTTCCTGGCGGGCACCTTTGATGCAATGAAGGGCGAGTTCTCGATGGCGGCAACCTTCAGCAAGGCGACGCCGATCTATGAACTCGTGTTTGTTGCGTTCCAGGCCACGTTTGCCGCGATCACCTGCTGCCTGATCCTGGGATCGACGGTCGATCGCATCAAATTCTCCGCCGTGCTGATCTTCATCGTGATCTGGTTCACCTTCAGCTATCTGCCGATCGCGCACATGGTGTGGTTCTGGGCCGGACCCGATGCGTACACGTCTGCCGAGGTCGTCGACAAGGTCAACGCGACCGCGGGCAGGATCTGGCAATGGGGTGCGCTGGACTTCGCGGGCGGCACCGTGGTGCACATCAATGCCGGAGTCGCCGGTCTGGTGGGCGCCTACTTGATCGGCAAGCGGATCGGTTACGGCCGCGAATCGATGGCTCCGCACAGTCTGACGATGACCATGATCGGCGCCTCGTTGCTGTGGTTCGGCTGGTTCGGCTTCAACGCGGGTTCCGCGCTCGAGGCCAACGGTTCGGCGGCACTGGCGTTCATGAACACCTTTCTCGCCACGGCGTGCGCGGTGCTCTCGTGGACCTTCGTCGAGTGGATGATCAAGGGCAAGCCTTCGATGCTCGGTGCGGCGTCCGGCGCGGTCGCGGGCCTGGTCGCGATCACTCCGGCCGCCGGCAATGTCGGCATCCTGGGCGCGTTCGTGATCGGTACCGTCGCCGGCTTGATCTGCTTCTGGGGCGTCACAGGTTTGAAGAAGATGCTCAAGGCCGATGACGCGCTGGATGTGTTCGGCGTGCATGCGGTCGGGGGCATCACTGGCGCGTTGCTGACCGGCGTGTTCAACTCGCAAAGTCTGGGTGGACCGGGGATGGTGACGGACTGGGTCACGGGCAAGGTGGGCTCGAACCCAATTGCCGAACAGTTCCTCATCCAGGCCAAGGCGGTCGGGTTGACCGTCGTGTGGACCGCGGTGGTGGCATTCATCGCTTTCAAGATTGCCGATCTGATCGTCGGGCTGCGCGTGACCGAAGAAGAGGAGCGCGAAGGACTCGATACGACGTATCACGGCGAAACTGCGTACCACTACTAGGCATTCCGGACGCGGGCGCAGCTCGCGCCGGAATACCTCGCCTCGTTGGAGCGGACGCTGCGCGCCGCTCAACTTGGCGGATGCTCTTGATAAAGCCCGGCGATGCCGGGCTTTGTCTTGCAGACGTACTGCGGGCGCCCTTGCTCTGCTGACTGCCGTCCGACGATGCGGCCCCCGACGCCCGACGCCCAGGCACGCTCCTTGCGACTACTGACAGCGTGTCTCCCTAGCTCGCCTTTCCGCGTCGTTTCGCTTCGCGGATGCACCAACGGCGGCTTTCGGGCGCCCCAATCGTGGGCGCCCTTCTTTTTTGCGCCGCGGCGATCCCCATATCTCTGGCTAGAATGCCCCTCCGATCGGCTTTCGCGCGCCCGGTGTCCCCGGTGGCGCGATCAGGGAGTCCGCCGTGTCAAATCCGACCGTCCCGAATCTGGCCACCGCCGTCAGCGGTCCGCTGCTCGAACTCGAGCGCCGCATCCTCGACTCCATGCCGGCCATCGAGCGCTGGTTCCGTCTGCAGTGGCAGGACCACACGCCGCCGTTCTATGGTTCGGTCGATCTGCGCAATGCGGCGTTCAAACTGGCGCCGGTCGACATGAACCTGTTTCCGGGCGGGTTCAACAACCTGTCCGAGGAAATGCTGCCCTGTGCCGTGCAGGCGGCGCAGAACGCGATTGAACGGCTGTGTCCCGACGCACGCAACCTGCTGCTGATCCCGGAGCGGCACACCCGGAATGTCTTTTATCTCACCAATGTTGCACGGCTGGTGCGCATCCTGCGCACCACTGGACTCGAAGTGAGGATTGGTTCGCTGTCGGCCGAAGTGACGCAGGCGACAACGATTGCATTGCCTGACGGTGACAGCCTTTCGGTCGAGCCGCTGGTGCGGACGAACGGTCGCGTCGGCGTTGCGGGCTTCGACCCGTGCGTGATCCTCCTCAACAACGATCTGTCGGCCGGCATTCCGGACATTCTGCGTGATCTCGATGACCAGGTGCTGGTGCCGCCGTTGCATGCCGGCTGGGCGGTGCGGCGCAAGTCGCACCACTTTGCCGCTTACGACGAGGTTGCCGACGATTTCGGGCGGCTGCTGTCGATCGATCCATGGCTGATCAATCCATATTTCGCGCGGTGCAACCAGGTCAACTTTCACGCCCGCGAAGGCGAGGAGTGCCTGGCGGAGAGCGTCGACCTGGTGCTGACGCGCGTGCGCGCCAAATACAAGGAACACGGCGTCGAAGCGGCGCCATTCGTCATCGTCAAGGCCGATGCGGGGACGTATGGCATGGGCATCATGACCGTGCGCGATGCGTCCGAGGTGCGCGATCTGAACCGCAAACAGCGCAACAAGATGGCGGTTGTCAAGGAAGGCCTTGAGGTCCGCGACGTCATCATCCAGGAAGGCGTGCCGACGGTGGAGAAGGTCGACGACGCCGTGGCCGAACCGGTCGTCTACATGATCGATCGCTATGTGGTCGGTGGCTTCTATCGCGTCAACAAGGAGCGCGGCATCGACGAGAACCTGAATGCGCCGGGCATGCATTTTGTTCCGCTCGCGGAGTCGCAACCTTTTGCGGGCTCGTGCAATCTGCCGGACTGCAAGGCGCCGCCGGGCGGAAGCCATCTCAACCGCTTCTACAGCTATGGGGTGGTGGCGCGCCTGGCACAGTTGGCGGCATCGATCGAGCTGGAGCGCACCTCGCACCTGCTGCCGCCGCGTGCGACAGCCACACCTGAGCCGGCGCTCGCGGGCTGAAGATAAGGGCGCGATGTCACAGGGACTTTCGCTGCTGTTCGTCGTCGATCCGCTCGATCAGCTGAAAGCCTACAAGGACTCGTCGGTCGCGATGATGCGAGAGGCCGCTGCGCGCGGCCACGACGTGTGGGCCTGCACGCCGCCGCAGATGCGCTGGTCGAGCGATGGGGCGAGTGCGCGCGTGCAGGCCGAGGCGAAGTTGCTGTCGCTCTCGCCGGCAGCGAGCGATCCTCACGCCGAATGGTTTGTCGAACGCGAATCAGGCCTGCAGGATGTGACCTCGTTCGACGCGGTACTGATGCGCAAGGACCCGCCGTTTGACATGGAATATCTGTACGCGACGTTCTTGCTCGAGACCGCGCAAAGGCAAGGAACACGGGTCTTCAATGATCCGCGCGCCTTGCGCGACCATAACGAGAAATTCGCCATCGCCGAGTTCGCTGACTTCGCACCGCCAACGCTGGTGACGCGCGATGTCGAGGTAATCCGCACGTTTCTGCGCGAGCACGGTGACGTCGTGGTCAAGCCGCTCGACGGCATGGGCGGCATGAGCATCTTCCGGCTGCGACCCGACGATGCCAATCTGAATGTGATCCTGGAAACAATCACACGGCTTGGCGAGCGGACCGTCATGACGCAGCGCTTCATCCCGCAGATCAAGGAAGGCGACAAGCGCGTACTTTTGATCGGCGGCCAGCCGGTGCCTTACTCACTGGCCCGGATCCCAAAGGCCGGCGAAACACGCGGCAATCTGGCCGCGGGCGGCATTGGCCGCGCGCAGCCGCTGACCGAGTCAGACAAGGAGATCGCGGCCGCGCTCGGGCCCGTGCTCGCCAAGCGCGGCCTGCTTCTGGTCGGACTTGACGTGATCGGCGACTATCTCACCGAGATCAACGTCACCAGCCCGACCTGTTTTGTCGAGATCACGCAGCAGACCGGCTTCAATGTCGCCGGCATGTTCATTGATGCGCTGGAAAAGGCGGTAAGCAAATGAAGCGAGTTCCTGATGCTGCAAGCACAGTGAGTACCCCTTCGTGGCCTTTGACCTGCGCGCCGTCGCCGAGCCGTCTCAAGGGGGCGCGCATGATTGAACCGGGCGAAATGCACGTGCGTCGCAAAGCGATGCGTACATTTCGCCCGAAGGGTTGATATGGTCGGCATTCTGATCATCGCGCATGCCCCGCTTGCCAGCGCACTGGCGCAGTGCGGCTCGCACGTGTACGCCTGTGACCCGGCGCGCGCCGAAGACAAGCTGCGGACGCTCGACGTTCCTGCGGGGGCCGACGTCGCGGCGACCGTCGATGCGGCGCGCGCGCTGCTGGCGGAAATCGACGACGGCGCCGGTGTGCTGGTGTTGACCGACGTATTCGGGGCCACGCCAGGCAATGTTGCAACTCAACTTTCGAATCCGCCGCGCGTGTCGGTGGTCGCTGGTGTGAATCTGCCGATGCTGCTGCGCGCGCTGTGCTATCGCGACGGCAAGCTCGCCGACACCGTGGAAAAGGCGATCGCCGGCGGCACACAGGGCGTCATGCAGGTGGTATCGACACCGGTGCAGAACCAGGGATATCGACCGCAGGGTAATGATCAGGCGCGAATTCACAATCAGCAATAAGCTCGGACTGCACGCGCGGCCGTCAGCGCAGCTGACCAAGACCGCGTCGCAGTTCCGGAGTGAGGTCTGGATCTCAAAGGCGGACCGGCGCGTCAATGCGAAATCGATCATGGGCGTGATGATGCTGGCTGCAGGGCCGGGTTCAACCGTGAGCATCGACGCAGAAGGGCCGGACGAATCGGCCGCAGTCGAGGCGATCGGGCAGTTGATTCAGTCGAAGTTTGGCGAGCACGAGTGATTGCAGACGAGCCGGGGCGGATGTGACGCGTGAACTGATCGGCATCGGCATCGTTTCGGGATCGGCGCCCGGAATCGCGATCGGGCGTGCGCACCTGCTGGGTGTGTCCGAACTCGAGATCCGGCAGTACAAGGTCGAGCGCAAGGACGTGCTGCACGAAGTCGCGCGCCTGAACAACGCATTCTCGATCGTGCGCGCTGAACTCGACGAACTGCGCAGCCATGTTGCGGCCGATGCGCCGAGCGAAGTCGGGGCGTTCCTCGACCTGCACCGCATGATCCTCGACGATTCGCATCTGTGCGACGAGCCGCGCGATCTGGTCCGCCAGCGACTGATCAATGCCGAATGGGCGTTGTCGATCCAGCTCGAGGAAGTCTGTCGTCAGTTCGAATCGATCGAAGACGAGTACCTGCGGGAACGCTCGCAGGACGTGCGCCAGGTCGTCGATCGCGTGATGAAGGTGCTGACGCTCGGCAAGCCGCAAACTGCGGTCGTGGTACCGAAGGTGGCCGAGGGTGAGCGACTGATTCTCGTCGCCCGCGACATGGCCCCGGCCGACGTGCTGCACCTGAAGGATCGCGCTGACCTGGACGTGGCCGGCTTCGTCTGCGAGTTGGGGGGGCCCACCTCGCACACCGCCATTTTGGCGCGCAGCCTGGGATTGCCGGCGGTGCTCGGCTTGACGGGCGCGCGCGAGGCGGTCAAAGAAGGCGATCTCGTTGTCATCGATGCCGAATCGGGCCGCCTGCACATCGTGCCCGAGGCCGGCGCGCTCACCGAGTTCCGCCAGCGGCTGCGTGCACAGGTTGAGCAGCGGTCGCAACTGCGCAAGCTCAAGGGCAAGATCTCCCGGACCAGGGACGGCATTCCGCTCGAGCTGATGGCCAACATCGAGCTGCCGGACGACGTGCGTGACGCGCTCGAGGCGGGCGCCGACGGCGTGGGGTTGTTCCGCACCGAGTTCCTGTTCATGAACCGCGATCAACTGCCCGACGAGGACGAGCAGTTCGAGGCGTATGCCAAGGTCGCACGCGCGATGAAGGGCAAGCCGGTGGTGATCCGCACACTCGACATCGGTGCCGACAAGGTGCTGAACGAAGCGGCGCGATTGAGCCTCGGCATGGCGCTGTCGGCGCCGACGGTGGAGTCAAATCCCGCGCTCGGTCTGCGCGCGATCCGTTACTGCCTCGCTTACCCGGAGCTGTTCCTGACGCAGCTACGCGCGATCCTGCGCGCCTCTGCGGTCGGCACTGTCCGCATCCTGGTGCCGATGCTCGCCCACGTGCACGAGGTCGAACAGGCGCTTGCGTTCGTGGCGCGCGCCAAGGAACAGCTGAAGGAGCGCAAGCAGAAGTTCGACGGACGCGTGCCGGTCGGCGGCATGATCGAGGTGCCCGCGGCCGCGCTGTCGTTGCCGGCGTTCGTCAAGCGGATGAAGTTCTTCTCGATCGGCACCAACGATCTGATCCAGTACACGCTGGCCATCGATCGCGCCGATTCCAGCGTCGCGCACCTGTACGACCATCTGCACCCCGCGGTGCTGCATCTGATTTCGCGCGCGATCCGAACCTGCACGCGCGCGCGCACGCCGGTTTCGGTGTGCGGCGAAATGGCGGGCGAAATCGAGCTGGCCGAACTGCTGCTCGGCATGGGCCTGCGACAGTTCTCAATGCACCCGTCGCAGCTGCTGTCGGTCAAGGAGCGGCTGATGACGCTGTCAACCAAGACCTCCGGCAAGCTGGCCGCACGCGTGTTGCGCGCCGACGATCCGATGGATGTGCGCCGCGCCCTGGAGCGGTCGGCGGTGCGGCGGGTGACCGAGTGAGGCGCGGGACGGTGCATATACGCGCATCGACTCTGTTAATGTTCGCGCGTCGCGCTGATTTGTTGATCCGCTTGCGGGCGCGCCGGCAGAACATGCCGGCTTTCCGCTAAAGAGATCCGTGTCCTGAGGCCGGACGCGCACGGAACCCGACAAGGCAGCGCCTGTCGGGTTTTTTTGTTGGTGCATCTGAATGTCGAAGATCGGATCCGTCGGAATCGTGGCGCCGAAGTCGATGCACTTCGATACACCCCTGCGCCTCGCGAGCGGCGCGCAGATCGGCGGCTACTCGCTGATGTACGAGACCTACGGCGAACTGAATGCCGCGCGCAGCAATGCGGTGCTGATCTGCCACGCGCTGAACGCGTCGCATCACGTCGCGGGTGTTTACGCCGATCAGCCGAAGAACATTGGCTGGTGGGACAACATGGTCGGTCCGGGGAAGCCGGTCGACACGAACCGCTTCTTCGTGATTGGCGTCAACAATCTCGGTTCGTGCTTCGGTTCCACCGGACCGATGTCGATCAATCCCGCGACGGCAGAGCCCTATGGCGCCAGTTTCCCCGTCGTGACCTGCGAGGACTGGGTCGACGCGCAGGTGCGACTGGCCGATGCACTGGGTATCGCACGCTGGGCGGCGGTCATGGGCGGTTCGCTCGGCGGGATGCAGGCACTGAGCTGGTCGATCCGCTACCCGCAACGCATCGCGCACTGCGTGGCAATCGCGACCACGCCGAAGCTCAGCGCGCAGAACATCGCATTCAATGACGTGGCGCGCACCGCAATCCAGGGCGATCCGGACTTCCACGGCGGCAACTACTACGCGCGCGGGGTGGTGCCCCGGCGCGGCCTGCGCGTGGCGCGGATGATCGGCCACATCACCTACCTGTCGGGCGACGACATGGCCGAAAAGTTCGGCCGCGCGATGAAGGCCGATGACTACGCCTTCGGCTACGGCATCGAGTTCGAGATCGAAAGCTACCTGCGCTACCAGGGCGACAAGTTTGCCGAATACTTCGACGCCAACACGTATCTGCTGATCACGCGTGTACTGGACTACTTTGATCCGGCCCGGACGACCGGCGGCAACCTGCGGCTTGCGCTTGCCCCCGCCACCGCGAAGTTCCTGCTCGCGTCGTTCACCACCGACTGGCGCTTCACGCCGGCGCGGTCGCGCGAAATCGTCGAGGCGCTGATCGCCAATGACCGCGACGTCACCTATGCCGAGATCGATGCGCCGCACGGGCATGACGCGTTCCTGCTCGATGACCCGCGCTATCACGCGGCAGTCGCCGCCTACTTCGACAACATCGGGCGCGAGGTCGGGATATGAGTCTGCGCCCCGACCTGCGCCTGATCGCGAACTGGATTGTCCCGGGCACGCGCGTGCTCGATCTGGGCTGCGGTGATGGCGCGTTGCTGGCGCATCTGCGCGACGAGCAGCAGTGCCGCGGCTATGGGGTAGAGATCGACGACGCCTACGTGCTCGAATGCATCAAGCGGCGCGTCAACGTGATCCAGTCCGACCTGGATGCCGGGCTGCGCATGTTCAGCGACGACATGTTCGACACCATCGTGCTATCGCAGACGCTGCAGGCGATGCACCGCGTCGAAGACGTGTTGCGCGACATGTCGCGCGTCGCAAGCCACGGCATCGTCAGCTTCCCGAACTTCGGCCACTGGCGCCATGCGCTCTCGCTGCTGGGCGGGCACATGCCCGTGACGAAGACGATTCCGTACCAGTGGTATGACACGCCGAACATCCATCTGTGCACACCGAAGGATTTCGAGATCCTCGCCGCCAAGCTCGGCTTCAGCATCACGCATCGTTCGCTGCTGGTCGAGGGCCAGCTGGTGTCGGTCCTGCCCAATCTGCGTGCGACCCTGGCGATGTACCGCTTTGACATGAGGTGAAACGATGAGCCTGCGCGACAAACTGGTCCGTAACATCCACGATGTCGAGCTCGAAAGCTACACCCGGGAACCCCTGTACGAGACGCGCTGCGGCGGCGTGATCGGGCCCCGCGTCGCGGGTACCGTGGCGCGTGACCTCGGCGCCGGCTACGACATCCTCGCGCCGGGCAGGATGTCCTGTCCTTATCACTTCCACTACGCCGAGGAGGAGATGTTCGTGATCCTCGAAGGAGAAGGCACGCTGCGCGTGGCCGATGAGCGTATCCCGATCCGAACCGGCGATGTGATCGACATCCCGCCCGGGCCCGAGTATCCGCACCAGATCATCAACACGTCGAATGCGCCGCTGCGTTACCTGTCGATCAGCACGCAAAGACGTCCCGAGGTCTGCGAGTACCCCGATTCAGGCAAGTACGGCGTCTACACCGGCGACAAGCGCGGGACCGTTGCCGGCCATCGCATGCATCGCGTGGACACCGACCTCGACTACTGGGACGGCGAGCCCTGATCCTGCGAAACAGGTTGGACTCGTCCCACCAGCCACACCAGCAGCAGCACCGGCACGCCGAGCAGCGTCGTGCCGATGAAGAAGTTGACGTAGCCGAATGTGTCGACCGCCAGGCCGGAAAAGCCCGCCAGATACTTCGGCAGCAACAGCATGATCGACGAGAACATGGCGTACTGCGTGGCCGAGTACGCAATGTTGGTCAGCCCCGACAGATAAGCGACGAACGCGCTGCTGGCAATGCCGGCCGAAAGATTGTCGGCCGAGATGGCAAAGATCAGGAACGTCAGGTCGTGCCCGCGCATGGCGAGCCACGCGAACAGCAGGTTGCTCGCAGCGGACAACACGGCGCCGAGGAAGAGCGTGCGCAACACACCGATGCGCAGCGAGATCACCCCGCCGATGAACGCGCCGGCGAGCGTCATCACCACGCCGTAGACCTTCGACACCGCGGCGACCTCGTCCTTGGTGAAGCCCATGTCCTTGTAGAACGGATTGGCCATCACACCCATCACGATGTCGGAGATGCGATAGGTCGCGATCAGCGCCAGCAGCAGCACCGCGTGCCAGCGGTAGCGGCGCAGAAAATCTGCGAACGGACTCACCACCGCGCCGTGCAGCCACGCGAGCAGCAGCGCCAGGCGCGGCGAAGTCGAATGTGCTGCGATCCGCGCGGCGGCCGCGCGCTCGCGCGCCAGCGTGTCGGCGGAGACGCGCAGAGCCGGCTCTGGAGAAATCAGCGTCGTGATCACGCCGACGATCATCGATGCCGCCATCGCCAGATAGGCAATGGTCCAGGCCGTGAACGAGTACGTCGTCTCACCGGTGTCGAAGCGCGCCGCGATCGTGAGCGCACCGGCGCCGGCCCAGATCATCGCAACGCGATAGCCGGTCTGGTAGGCAGCGGCAAGTGCAGCCTGCTTCTCGACTGCGGCAGATTCGATTCGATAGGCGTCGAGTGCGATGTCCTGCGTGGCCGATGCGAAAGCCGTGGCGAGCGCCAGTGTCACCAGCAGATGCAGATGCTGCGCCGGATCGGTAAGCGCCATGCCGACCAGGCTCGCGATCACCATGATTTGCGACGCCAGCAGCCAGCTGCGTCTTCGGCCAAATGTTCGCGTCAGCAGCGGCAGCGGAAGACGATCGACCAGCGGCGCCCACGCCCATTTGAACGCATATGCGAGCGCAACCCAGCTAACGAAGCCGATCGTGGTGCGATCGATCCCTGCTTCGCGCAGCCAGAACGAAAGCGTGCCGAAGACCAGCAATAGCGGCAGTCCGGCGGAGAAACCCAGGAACAGCATGCGCAGCACCGCGGGCTCGCGATACACGCGCATCGCCCGCAGCCACGCGCGCGGACCGCGCTCGGGTGACTCCGCGGTGGGCGCGATGGTTTCCGTTGCGGGGTTCGCCACTACGTGCGCTTGCGTTGGATCGGATCGGCCATAGATTGAGAGCCAGTGTAGCGGGCGGGGTTTTGAGACAGGTTCTAAGCTCGCGTCCCTTCGATGGAGGTGCCGATGCGGTTGGATGTGGCGATCTTGCTTGCAACCCTGTTGGCGGCAGGTGTGCCGGCGCAGGGAGCACAATCCACACTGGACTCCGGCGTGCAGGTGCGCAAACCGCGCCTGATGCTGGTGCCGGAAGCAGCGGTCAACCAGAGCGCTGCCCAGCAGTATGCGCAACTCAAGCAGCAGGCCGCCGCAAAAGGGGTGCTGAATGCAAACGCGCCGGCAGTGGCGCGCGTGCGAGCGGTCGCAGCGCGGTTGATTCCGCAGGGCGCACGATTCAACGCGCGGGCGGCGCAGTGGCCATGGGAGGTCAACGTGATCGACGCGCCCGCCGTCAACGCGTTCTGCATGCCGGGCGGCAAGATCGTGGTGTTCGACGGCATCATTGAACGGCTCAAACTCACCGACGATGAACTCGCGGCCGTGATGGGGCACGAGATCGCGCACGCGCTGCTCGAACACGGCCGTGCGCGCATGAGCGAGGCGGTGATGAAGAATGTCGGCATCAACCTCGCCGCGGCGTACTTCGGTCTGAGCAACGTCGGCGCCAACGCGCTGGCGCAGGCGGCGGACCTGGCGATCACGTTGCCCTATTCGCGCAGCCATGAAACGGATGCCGACCTGGTTGGCATCGAGCTGGCCGCGCGCGCCGGGTTTGATCCGCGCGCGGCGGTCAGCCTGTGGAAGAAGATGGCTGCCGTTGGCAGCGGCCAGCCGCCGCAATTCCTGTCCACGCATCCCGGACATACCGAGCGCATCCGCCAGATCGAGGCCAACCTGCCGCGTGTGCTGCCGCTGTATGTAAATGCAGTCGCGAGTCGCCAGTGACGAGTAACGAATCGTGGGTCGATGCGCGATTGCGATACTCGTCACTCGCTATTCGTCACTCATAGTCGCCCGCTGTAGTCGATGATCAGCGGCGCATGATCGCTGAATCGCTGCTTCTTATAGATCTCGACCGTCTTCGCCTTTGATGCGACGGCGGGCGTGGCAATCTGATAATCGATCCGCCACCCGACATTCTTCGCCCACGCCTGGCCGCGATTGCTCCACCACGTGTACTGCTCGGGGCGCGAATCAAGTCGTCGAAACACATCGACCCAGCCCTGCTCGTCGAACACTTCGGTGAGCCACACGCGCTCATGGGGCAGAAAGCCGGAGTTCTTCTGATTCGAACGCCAGTTCTTCAGATCGATTTCCTTGTGTGCGATGTTGACGTCACCGCAGAAGATGACTTCGCGGCCGCTGGCCCGCAGCTTCTGCAGGTGCGGATGAAAAGCGGCGAGGAAGCGATCCTTCGATGCCTGTCGTTCGGGGCCTGCCGAGCCGGACGGAAAGTAGACCGAGACCACCGTGACGCTGGCGAACTCCGCTTCGATGTAGCGGCCCTCATCATCGAACTCCTGCACCCCGAAGCCGAACTGGATCCGGCGCGGATTCTTCTTTGCATACAGCGCCGTGCCCGCGTAGCCCTTCTTCTTTGCGCAGTAGAAGAAACTCTTCAGGCTGTCGTGGTAGCGGTACTCCTCCGGGATCTCTTCCTCGTTCGCCTTGACCTCCTGCAGGCACAGCACGTCTGGATCGGCGCGCTTGATCCAGCGAAACAGGCCCTTGGTGGCCGCGGAGCGGATGCCGTTGGCGTTCAGGGTGATGATGCGAAACATGGCGGGAGGGATTAGGGCGATCGATCGACGCCCACGATAGCGGTTTTTTGACACAATCCGCGCGCATTCACAAACGTTTCATCATGGACCCTCTGCGCCGACAATTCATCGAGTTCGCCCTTCAATCGGGTGTGCTGCGCTTCGGCGAATTCACGACGAAGGCGGGCCGCAAGTCACCGTACTTCTTCAATGCGGGGCTGTATTCCCGCGGCTCCACCCTGGGGCGGCTGGCGCGTTTTTACGCGCAGACGCTGCTGGCAGCGCAGGCGGCAGGACGTGTCAACTTCGACATGCTGTTCGGCCCTGCATACAAAGGCATCACGCTTGCGTCGAGCACCGCCATCGCGCTCGCCGAGCTCGGTCACGACATGGGATTCGCATTCAATCGCAAGGAAGCCAAGGACCACGGCGAGGGCGGCGTGATCGTCGGCACGCCGCTGGCTGGCCGCGTGATGATCGTCGACGACGTGATCACCGAGGGCCTCGCCAAGCGCGAATCCGTACAGCTGATCCGTTCGCTGGGCGCCGAGCCGGCGGGCGTGTTGATCGCGCTGGACCGGCGCGAGCGGACCGGAGCCGACGACAGGCTGTCATCGATGTCGGCGGTCCAGGCGTTTGAACAAGCGTTCGGCGTGCCGATCGTCGCGATCGCAGATTTCAACGATCTCATTGAATTCCTGGATTCCGGCTCGCCCCTGGCCGGGCCGGCACAGCCGTATCGGGCGGCGATGCAGTCGTATCGGAGTCGCTATGGTGTTTGAGCATCGGATTCACATGTGGACCCTGCGTGCCCTGGTGCTTGCGACACTTGCTTCGTGTGCGAGCGTTGCGACGGCGGCACCCGGCGATCTGTTCATGTGCACTGATTCGAAAGGCAAGACAATTACGTCGGATCGGCCGCCGCCGGAATGTGCGGACCGTCCGATCAAGGAGCTGCGCAGTGACGGGTCGCTGCGGCGCGTGATCGAGCCGCCGCCGACGGCCGAACAGCGCGCGCAGAAGGCGGCGGAAGATCGTCGCAAGGCGGAGGAAGAAGGCCGACGTCGCGACCAGGCGCGACGCGATCGGGCGCTGCTCGAAGCCTACGCCGTCGAGCAGGATATCGAGCAGGCGCGCGCCCGTGCCGTCGAGAATCGACGCACAATCCTCGATCGCGCCCGAAAGCGGCTGGACGACCTGCAGCGCGAACGCAAGAAACTCGACGGCGAGGCCGAATTCTTTGCGAAGCGCGAGCAGCCGGACAAACTCAAGCGCGCCTACGATACGAATGCGGGGATGATCCAGGGGCAGGAAAAGGTCATTGCCGACACGGAAGCGGAAATGAAGCGCATCAACGAGCGTTTCGAAGAAGAGCGCAAGCGCTTTCGCGAACTCGTTCAGGCGGGTGCCAAGCCCGCTGAGCGCAGTGCGAGCAGCGCGACGCGCTGACCCGGCAGTCGGCGCTCGCTTGGGCCACCGTCTTTGACGGGGGCCAGTCCTGACTTTCCGCGGCGGCCCGCTGCAGTGCCTGGGTTAATCCGTCCGGTTGATCGATCTTCGCGCGCGTCAACGCGCACACTCGTCATCCATTGGATGTTGATGGGGCGAGACGCCCTGCAGAACTGAACACGGAGGAAATGAAATGCGATTCTTCTCGAACAACAGCCTGCGCACGCTGGCCTTGTCCATCAGCGCGACAGCACTTGTCGCATGTGGAGGAGGAGGCTCGTCGACCTCGACCACACAGGGCACGCTGCGGGTTTCACTGACCGATGCACCAGCCTGCGGATTCGATCAGGTCTATGTGACGGTCGATCGAGTGCGCGTGCACCAGAATTCCGGCGCCTCCGAAAACGACGGCGGGTGGAGCGAAATTGCGCTGAATCCTGCACGCAAGATCGACCTGCTGACACTGACCAACGGTGTGCTGCTCAATCTCGGCCAGACGGCGTTACCGGCTGGTCAATATCAGCAGGTGAGACTCGTGCTGGTGCCGAATCCCGGTTCCGGCTCGCCGGCCAATTCGGTGGTGCCTACCGGCGGAACCGAGACTGCACTGCAGACGCCAAGCGCGGTGCAGTCCGGCATCAAGCTGATCAACCAATTCACCGTCGAGCCCGGCGCGCTGGTTGATCTGGTGCTGGATTTCGATGCCTGCAAGTCGATCGTCCAGCAGGGCAATGGCCGCTACCAGATGAAGCCGGTGATCCGCGTGATTCCGGTTGTTGTTTCAGGAGGCGTCACCGGTACCCTGGCGACGACGATTTCCGGGACTGCAGTGACACAGGCCGCAGTGTCCGCACAGAAGAATGGCGATGTGCTGCGTGCGACCGCGCCTGACAGCTCGGGGCGCTACACGCTGTCCCCGATCGATGCGCGGCTGTCACCCTACGAACTCGTGGTGACGATGTCGGGCGCGGCCACGTCGGTAGTCACCGCCGTTCCGGTCGCGACCGGCGCGACCACGAATGTGCCCGTGATCACGCTGTCGGCCAGTTCGGCGATGTCGACGGTATCCGGCACGGTCGGACCGGCCGCCTCTCTGCCGGCGACGGTGCGCGCACTGCAGGCCGTGGGCGCGGTGCCGAAGATCGAAGCCGCAAGCAAGAACACGGACGGCACCGGCGCCTACTCCATGAGCTTGCCTCGCGGGGCGGCGCAGCTTTCGACCTTCTCCGCTTCCAGTCTGTCGTTTTCGCCGTCGGGCTCCGCGGGCGCCTACACGATCGAAGCGATCGATGCGAACGGCGCGACCAAGCAGGCCCCGGCGAACGTCGCTGGTGGCAACGCGACGGTGAACTTCACGATCCCTTAGACGTGATCGAACTCCTGGAGAAACGGCCCGCTCCGGGCCGTTTCTTTTACAGGGCAAGCTTGCGGCGCAGGACCTCGTTGACCTGCTGAGGGTTCGCCTTGCCCTTGGTTGCTTTCATCGCCTGGCCGACCAGTGCGTTGAACGCCTTGTCCTTGCCGGCCCTGAACTCCTCGACCGATTTCGGGTTGGCGGCGAGCACCTCGTCGATCAGCTTCTCGATCGCGCCGGCGTCGGAAATCTGCTTCAGGCCGCGCGCTTCGATAACTGCGTCCGCGTGATCGGCTTCGCGACTCCACAAAGCCGCGAACACCTCCTTCGCCGTCTTGTTGTTGATCGTGCCATCGAGTACGCGCCCGATCAGTCCAGCGAGTTGCGCGGCAGACACCGGCGAGGCGCCGATCTCGATGTCGGTGGCATTCAGTGCCGCTGCGACCTCTCCCATCATCCAGTTTGCCGCGGCCTTTCTGTCGGACACCGCGCGCGCGACCTCCTCGAAGTAGGAGGCCATCGCCTTCGAACTCGTCAGGACGCCGGCATCGTAGTCGGACAAAGCGTAGTCACGGACTAACCGTTCACGCATCGCGCCTGGCAATTCCGGCATCTCGCTTCTGACACGTTCGACCCAATCGTGCGAAATCGCCAGCGGCAGCAGATCGGGGTCGGGGAAGTAGCGATAGTCCATCGCGTCTTCCTTGCTGCGCATGCTGCGCGTCTCGTCGCGGTCCGGGTCGTAC
>Ga0209464_10000075_pt1 | contig 32484 bp, 27 predicted proteins | sample DOMMetBare1Fresh_2_FD_187473 | JGI IMG/M metagenome (GOLD analysis project Ga0209464, IMG submission 187473) | Wetland sediment microbial communities from St. Louis River estuary, USA, under dissolved organic matter induced mercury methylation -... | ecosystem: Environmental > Aquatic >...
AAGTAGTGGCTCAATGTACATTCGGTTCAAGACGGCCTCTACTCGTTTTGCGGCCCTAATATTTAGTATCCATGGGGATGATGGCGCTACATACGAGCACGATAGTGCTGGGCCAACTTCTGAGTCTGGGATGTTACGCTTAACTACCCTGCCACTTTCGGCCATAGACAAAACGGCATGGTGACTAGCCTGTAAAAAGCTTCCAATTCCTGTTCTTTCTGGGGCATGGTAGCCCATAAAGTAGCCTAAGCCCAAAAAAGACATTGGTTCATTCATTACAATCCAGCGCTTGGCTCTGTCGCCAAATGCTCGGGTACTTATATCGGTAAAATCGGCAAATCGTCCTACAATATCCCTGTTGCACCATCCGCCTTCAGCCTCAAGTGCAAGAGGCAAATCCCAATGGTAAATTGTAATCCACGGTTCAAGCCCACTTTTTAGGCATTCGTCTATAACTTTACTGTAAAAATCAACGCCTTTACTATTTACTGTTCCATAGCCATTGGGCTGTATTCTTGTCCATGCTAACGAAAATCGAAAGCTGTTAAACCCTAAGCTTGCAGCTAGGCGAATATCGTCCTTGTAACGAAGGTAGAATTCTGCGGCATTGCCAACTACATCATTATTGGCAATTTTACCCTGCGGATTAGCAGTAAAAGCATCCCAAATTGACGGCCCCTTACCTTCGGCATTGGCAAACCCTTCGTTCTGAAATGCGCTAAGCGTTACTCCCCAGCTGAAATCTTTTCCAAAATCCTCTCGCTTCATCTTTTCTTAATATCAAGATGCAAAGTTGTCGGAATCGAATTGAACCTTCATTAGCTGTAAGCTATAAAATTGTCAGCTGTAAATAAATCAACGGGTTGCAATTGCATATAAAAAAGGAGAGCCACCTCTACTGAGATAGCCCTCCTGCATTTACATGTATTAGATGCTCTACTTATTAGGCACTAGGTTGTTGTTGGCCATCGGAAGAATAGCATTGTACTCTTCGACTGAGGCTCCGGCAAGGAATGCTTCAATTATCTTACGTCCAAGTGGCGACAGCTCTGGGCGAAGATACTTTTGAACCTCCTTCATAAAAAACTCTTGAAGTATGCCTGCTCCAGCATCATAACCTTCAAATCCTATTTCGGGTTGTTTGTAAACCTTAAGGAAGCGAGATGGGATTTTAGACCCTTCGATGGTAAGGTAGTTAAGCTCATAGCCCAAAAGCGGACAGCGTGCTGGCTGGTATTGATCTGGACGAAGGCTTACGTTTCCACGACGGGTAAGGTACTCGCGCATGAATAGCTGTGGCTTAAAGCCTACTTTCCATGCTCCAATATGCTGGTTTGGTGCAAGGGTGTACTCTACGTTTGGCGATGCAAGTATCTGATCTAGTAGCATATTTGCATGCTGTACCATTTCTCCAGTTGCGAATGGCCAGTAGGAGCCTACTCCTTCCGATTCCATTGCGGTTGTGCTTCCACTTCCTGCAATACTTGGGTTTGCGTAGCCTCGTGGTGCAACCAAACGCCATAGCCAAGCGAGTGCTGGTGGTAGTACGTGGAACATTCCTATTATCCCGTATGATGGAGAATCGGCTGTACAAGGTGGAGTACGCACACCAAAACTTCTTACATCGATGCTAACTGGCTTATCAATGGTATTTGGTACGATTTCTCTTGGGACTACTACACGTGGATTAGGGCAACGCTTGCCTGGTTCGTCTTCAATATGATCCCAAACCAATGCAGTACAACCAGGCTTCGACTCTACGTTAAGGAAAAGCAACGGTTGCTCTGGTCGAATTGTAAGCTTCTCAAGAAATGGATCGTCTCCGTACTCCTTAATGCTATCAACGCGTATAAACCAAGCGTTCTCGGCATCGATAAGCGTTAGCTTACCATTCCCTTTATCTAGTGATGGGTGGCAAATAGCCATATCGTCGGTAACTGGACGGAACTCGCAGAACATTGGGATGGTAATCATACGCTTTTCTCCAGTTACCAAGTTCTGTCCAATAAGTATTTGCCCGTCTGGTTCGCGTAGTATATGCTGATGCATTTCGCTCTTACCACCTCCACTTGCACCTTCGTGCATAAAGGTTGTAACGTTGTCGTATGGACTAATGGCTAGCACTGTAGAACAGTGTGTTGTAATCCAGTTTTCTTTTTCGCCTTTGTCCAAAAGTACGCTGTATAGCCCCTTCTTGGCACTTGGTCCTGGATAGAGGTTAAACGAGAATACCTCGTGTAGCTCTTCGGTTCTGTTATGAACCACTACCTGCTTACCTTCAAAATGGGTATGTCTAAATGGAGGAGCAACGTATATAACCGAATCTAAGCTAAAGTTGGCATCAACCTGATCTATAGGCACTATTTGCTGAAGCATGGCTAATCCCATAGCAAAAAATGCGGCATTTGTTGGGCAAACCGCAATACCTCCGGCTCCCAAATTATGGCTTCCTGCAAAGTAAAAGAAAACGGCAAGTTCTTGGCTTTTCAACCACTCTTCGGTTTCGTTTCTTAGCACGGAGAATTCATATCCATACTTATCCTTAAATCTAACTTTATCGGTTGGCTTTTCGTCTGCAATTGCCATCGTATTAGGATCTCTACGACGCATGTATGCTTCGGTGTAGTTTGCCGAAATCCCGTTGGTAACTCGGTTAACAACAACCTCGGTATAAAGCCCCTTGCCCGGCACTTCGTACTTAACCTCGAAGCTGTCATTCTCGAGGCCTCCTGTCGAAGCAGCAGCTAGCTCTTCTACTGTATTGTAAAGGTGCACACCTTTACATCCAGCTAAAACTCCTACGAGGCTCTGGGGTAACTTTATACCCTTTCCTTCTAAAGTTTCTAACAGATTGTTCATCCTATTTTGATTTAATTCAACCAACACCATCGAGCAGCACACCTACAACATTTTCATCTTAATCCTTAATAATCTGATTTACAACTATCAGAAACAAACGAAAAATTCAAACTTAGCTGCTCAAAAAATTGGAGATAAAACAATTTATCCCAAATTACTGCACCGAAAGTATCAAAATAAGAATAGCTTTGCAATACAAGTCTTATGAGGTTTTTAGCAGAATGTTAATTTTCTACAAATACAAACTCATAATTTAGGTTTAATTTGCAGTTCATTTTTTAGTAATCTATCAATTGCTTGTAATTTTGAACTTTAACTATTTAAAGCAATCTATTCGATGAGGCTCTTTTTAACAACATTTATTGTTTGTTTTTTCACATTAGTACAAAATGCAAATTGTCAAGATGTTACATACGTAACAACTAGTAGATTAAGCTACTACAGTTCCGAGGATATCGGTGATGATGCATACAAAAAAGAGATGTGCGTTCTTGACATCTACTACCCTACAAACATTAAAAATTTTGCTACTGTTGTTTGGTTTCATGGTGGAGGACTAACTGGTGGCGAGCGAGATATGCCCAAGGAGCTGCTTAACCAAGGTTTTGCAGTTATTTCGGTGGGCTACAGGCTTAGTCCTAAGGTATCATGCCCTGCCTATATTAACGATGCTGCGGCTGCTGTGGCTTGGGTTTTCAAGAATGTCGATCGCTTGGGGGGTAGCTCTTCTAAGGTTTATATCTCTGGACACTCAGCTGGTGGGTATCTTGCAATGATGGTGGGCATGGATAGCACCTACTTGGCTAAGTATGGCGTAAGCAACCGATCGGTTGCGGCTCTTATCCCTTTAAGTGGCCAAGCGATTACCCACTTTACCATTCGTAAAGAGAGGGGCATTGCAGACAAACAGCCTGTTGTTGATGGGTTTGCCCCGCTCTTCCATGTGGATAAGCATACCGTTCCGCTATACTTAATTACAGGCGATCGAGATATGGAGCTGCTGGGTAGGTACGAAGAAAATGCCTATCTGTGGATAATGATGAAGGAGTGCGGAAACCAAACTACCTTCTTGTATGAGCTCGATGGTTTTAACCATGGCGATATGGTAAGTCCTGGAGCTACTCTCCTTGCTAAGATTGTGAAATCAAAGGAAGCAGCTAAGAATAAATAGGCAGCACTCTGTTACATCAAACGGCTTATTTTCGAATAATCAACACAAATACAAGAGTAAATACTTACAGTTTGTTTGTAAAAATTCTATTTCAGCTTATTTTTGCAACAAATCAGATTGATATGCGCCTACTACTATCAGCCCTTACTATTTTCGTTGTTATAGTTTCAAGTAGCAATGCTGCGGCTGGCTCCTCTTTGCCCGACTCTTCTAGCAGCTCAGAAAGTAAGGTTATGCTATCGCTCGATTTAAAGTCGCGCCATTCGTGGAGAGGTGGCTTAACTACTAGTAGCTGGAATATGCAGCCTACGCTAGAGTTCTACGGACTTAAAAATATGACTATTGGGGCTTGGGGCTGCTATACTCCAAATGGCGAGTATGCGGAGGTAGATTTGTACGCTTCGTATTCCACCAGTCATTTAAAAATCTCTGTGCTAGACTACTTCTCGCCAGTTCCAAATGAGCAAGCTCCCAATCATCACCTTTTTGACTTTGATAAGAAAACCACCGGACACCTTGTTGATGCTGTAATTTGCTACACTTTTTCTAGAATACCTGTTAGCCTTACCGCAAGCACCATACTATTTGGTAACGATTTAAACAGGAGTGGATACAACCGCTACTCTACCTACTTTGAGGCTAGCTACTCCTACCACATATCCGAAAGACAAAAGCTGCTACTTTTTATTGGCGGAACTCCTCACAGCAGCATGTACTACAGCTCTGCGAATGTTGTTAATGCTGGATTAAAGCTTACTCATGTTGCTGATATCGGCAGCTACAAGCTACCAACAAGTGGTTCTATCATCATAAACCCTGCTCGTGGTAACATATACTTCATAATTGGGATAACTCCATTCTAGCGAGCTTATCTGATTTGCCCGTCTCCTTTTACAATCCACTTATAGGTAACAAGAGCTTCTAAGCCCATTGGACCTCTGGCATGTAGCTTCTGCGTACTAATACCAACCTCAGCCCCTAGCCCAAGCTCTCCTCCATCGGTAAATGCCGTCGAGGCATTGGCATATACTACTGCTGCATCTACTTCGCTTATAAAGCGTTCTACCTCTCCTCCGTTTTCTGAAACAATACATTCGCTATGCCTAGATCCGTATAGGTCGATATGTTCTGTGGCTTCCCCTATACCTGCTGCTGTTTTAACGGACATCTTATAGTCAAGAAATTCAATCCCGTAGTGGTATGCTGTAGCAAGTTCTAGCAGTTCAGCAGGATAGTTCCCCTGTAGTGCGCTATGTGCAGCCTCATCTGCATAAATCGTCACTCCTTTGCCAGCTAGTTCGCTGCACAAAAAGGGCAAATCCAACAATCTCCCAGAATCTATAATTAGGCAATCGAGCGCATTGCAAACGCTTACGCGACGTAGCTTTGCATTAGTAACTATAGCCTTACCCTTTTCTTTATCTCCATACCTACTAAAATAGGTGTGGCAAATACCTGCTCCGGTTTCTATGGTAGGCACCGTTGCATTTTCTCTAACAAAGCGAATAAGAGACTGACCTCCTCGTGGGATCACCATATCTACGAATCCGTTTGCTCTTATAAGCTCCAACGTCGCATCCCTTTCTGTTGGTAAAAGACAAACCATATCGCCACTAAGACCAAATCTGTGTAGCACTCTTTTGATTATTGATACAGCAGCCTTGTTAGTCTGGTAGGCATCACTACCGCCCTTAAGCACCGCAACGTTCCCAGATTTTAGGCACAGCGTAAAGGCATCAAACGTTACGTTGGGGCGCGATTCGTACACCATCCCCACTACTCCAAATGGCACAGCCATACGTCTTACATCAAGTCCATTATCCAGAATCTTACGTTCTAAAATCTTGCCTTGAGGAGAAGGAAGCTTTGCAATACGTCGTAAATCTGCAGCAATGCTTATAATCCGCTGCTCATTTAGCATCAACCTATCAACCATCGGACTAACCTCTCCAAGCAATTCTATATCAGATTGGTTGGCATGCAAAAGCTCGTTAACCGACAAGACAAGCTCGTCAGCCAAAGCCTCAATTGCTAGGGTTATTACCTTATGATCGACATTTAGAAGCTCCTTTGATGCTTTTCGTGCCGCTTTTATCAATTCAAGAACCATACTAAAAAATGTTTTGAGGGTATTAGGAGATGAACCTATCAGGGAATCCATCTCCTTCTACCCAATCATAGCATTGATGTCCAACCAACAACTATGTATCTGTTTACAAGTTCTTATCATTTTATTCAACCTTCAGCTTCTTGTAGATATTCTTCTACAAGGTAAAGGTAGTCGTAGTGAATAAAGGGCTTACGTTGCTTGGTTCCTGCTAATGCAAGTGCTTTTACCGAATCGTATTGCGCTCTTCCAACGCCTATAACCCTCCCCTCCTTATCAGCTATCGAAACCAAGTCGCCGCAAATAAAATAACCACTTACCGCCTCAACGCCAACAAGTAAAAGACTTGCAACACAATCCGATTTCAGCGCCTCTGCCGCACCAGAATTTATGGTAACGCTCCCTTTGGCAAAAGCCTCGGAGTGTGCAAGCCACTTTTTTATGGTAGATGACGGCTGTGCTGCTGCTTTAAAATGCGTATTTGGAGGAAGATCGTCTCCTAGCGTTATACCTTCCAGAATACCTTCCCGTTTTCCGTTAGCGATGTGCACATTTATGCCCTCTTTGGCTAGCTTGGTGGCAATGGAAGCTTTTGTAACCATTCCTCCCCTTCCAAATTCCGACCTCCCTGTGCTAACGGCATCAACCATAAGCTTCGTGCTTTCATAAACTTCGGTAATTAGCTTAGAGCTGCTATCTGCAGGGTTTCCTGTATATACACCATCTACATTGGTTAAAATGATAAGCGCATCACATCCTAGCATGGATGCCACCAAACCCGACAGCTCATCATTATCGGTAAACATTAGCTCGGTTATAGATATGGCATCATTCTCATTGATCACTGGCACAACGCCATTTTCGAGCATAGTTGCTAGGCAGCGCTTCATATTGAGGTAGTGCTGACGATCTTTAAAGTCTTCTTTGGTGCAGAGCACTTGTGCACATAGCAGCCTATTTTCCTTGAATAAATCGTAGTACCTGTTTATTAGCCGTGCTTGCCCTATGGCCGACCACAGCTGCCGTAACGATACATCATCCAGCTTTTTACTTGCAGTAAGCTCGCTTCGACCTGCGGCTACAGCTCCTGATGTAATCAGCACAACTTCTACTCCTTGCAATCTAATTTTTGCAATCTGCTCTACAAGCAATGCCATTCGTGCTACATCTAGCAGCTTGTCCGACCGGGTAATAACGTTGCTACCAACTTTTACTGCAACTCTACTATAGCGTACAGACATTACTTTGCCCTTTCTATTTTTCGGTACGATGCAACCAACCCCTGAATGAGTGATGAGCTAAACCCTTGGTGCTCCATTTCGTTTAATCCTGAAATTGTTACTCCCATAGGTGTTGTTACCTTATCGATCTCCTTTTCTGGATGATGTCCCGATTTCAAGATCAGCTCGCTTGCTCCTTTCATTGTCTGCGCTACAATATGCTGAGACATTTCTGCGCTAAAGCCAATCTCTATACCTCCTTGCATTGCTGCTCGCATAAAACGTAGAGCAAATGCTACGCCGCACGAGCCTAACACTGTTGCTGCCGACATCAGCTCTTCGTTTACCACAATTGCAGATCCTAACTTTTCAAAAAAGTTCACCACCACATCTTTTTGAGACTCCCACTGCTTGCTGTATGCTATGCAGCTCATCGATTCGCACAGTGCAATTGCGGTATTGGGCATTGCCCTAAATAGCGGAATATGCTCGCCTGCGGCTTTGGACAACGTTTCCAGACTAACTCCAGCTACCATCGACACTACTACTTTAGAGGGGGTTAAGACTGGTGCAACTTCACGTAGCACGGCTTCTACTTGGTAGGGCTTTATAGCTAGCAATACCAAATCACAGGCGTTTACGGCCTCTTCGTTGTTGCTGGTTACATTCACTCCTCGTTTCGTAAAATTTTCGAGCAGATGTGTTTTTCGTCGGGTAAGGTAGATGCTTGCGGCTTCTAGCTGATGCCCATAAAGCAAGCCTTCGGCAATTGCTGTTCCCAAATTACCGCCTCCTACTATTGCTACCTTCATGTCCATAGTCTTCGGTTTTGTCCGTTTAAATTCTATTCTAATGCTATCTAGTCAATTTCTTCGTCGTACTTTTCGCATAGCCTGCATACGCCTTTAAATGGGCAATCCAGCTCATGCTCGATACATGGTTCGATAATTCTTGGAGTGTAGTAAAGTACGCCAGCATCTCCCAACCATACTTTTCGAAGAAAGCTATACCTCATATGCGTTGGCAAGTTTGCTGGAAATGCAACTATCTTACCTAACGCATTAAATGCATTCTCAAGGGCATTTGCAAGATGACCAGCCTGCTCTTTGGTAAGATTTTCCACTTCTGGGAGTCCAACCCGCTCCACCTTATACTTACGTCGAAATAGGCTAAAGTAGGCGCTAATTGGTAGTGCCTGAACTTTTACTTTTTGCGATTTGGACGTTGCAGAAGAGGTTTGTACCGACCCCATCTCAGCAATGTCCACAATACGCCTAAGCGATTGGTTGATGCAGAGCTCCATAACAATAAGTAAAGGGTAAAACAATAAGTTCCTTGGGGAGGAAGGTACGTGCGATTCTATCGCACTTTGGGGGTAAAGTGCCGCGCAAATCTATCCGGGTAATGTTGATGTGCGTGAGCTGTCATAGTACGATTCGCGTATGTTCGGATTCCAATATATAAATAATTATCACTGTTGGTTTTGGCAATCTATTTTATTGCAATTATTTAACACCCCCCCTTCAATACGAGGGGGTTGCTATTAATAAGTAGGGTTCTTCCATTTTGCACATCCCGAAAGCACTACCCTGCTAAATAAAAAAACCAGAAAGCATATAATTCCTTTCTGGTTTAAATATGTAAGATTACGTTTTAGATTCAAACTAACACTAAATAAGAATCTGGGGATTATAGCCTTGTGGGGCTAATCGTGATTGCTGTAGTACTTCATAAACTGAGATCTTTCATACACTTCTAAGCTTCCAATCTCTTTGGGACTAAGCTGCCCTCTAAATGAAGAAACCGAGCGGTGTCCGTGCTTTTCCATCCATGTGCTTAGGTATTCGAGCATCTCTCCTACAGTTTTTGCTCCGTTTTGGTAGATTGCTGAACATACTTCAACGACTGCTGCTCCTGCTAGTAGCAGCTTTACAGCTGCTTCTCCATCGTGCACTCCTGTTGATGCTGCTACATCTATAGTTGGAACTGCCGATGTAACAATACCAACCCACCTTAGCGTTTCTCTGATATCTGATGGGGTACTAAATACGCTGGCGGCCCCTAGCTTTAGCGCGCTAACATTGATATCGGGTTCATAAAATCGGTTGAATAGTACAACTCCATCGACTTTTCGATAGTAGAGCTGATCTACCATATAGGGGATATTCGTAAACGCTTTTCCCATCTTTATAGAAATTGGGATTTTTACCACCTCTCGTACTTTTGTTACAATATCTAAGTACTGCTCTTCGTACTTGCTCGGGGGTACATTCTTATCCGATGCTAGTAGGTAGATGTTTAGCTCCAGCGCATCAGCTCCTGCTGCTTCTATACGCTTTGCAAAGTTAACCCAGCTTCCCGACGATGTACAGCTAATGCTTGCTATCACAGGTATAGACACCTCCTTTTTGGCATCTCTAACTAACGATAGATACTGTTCTACTGAGTTATCTACGGCATAGCCCATAATATAGTCGTGCGCTTCCGGATAATCGCCTTCTTTTTCGTACTGCTGAGCTTCATAGGTTATCTGCTCCTGAAAAAGCGATTTAAGGACAACGGCCCCTGCTCCGCTTTCTTCCATTTTCTTTATCTTCTCAACTGTAGAGGTCAATCCTGAGCTACTTACTACAATCGGGTTCTTCAACTTTAAACCAAGATAGCTTACTTCTAGTGATTTCATGCCTGTTAGATGTTTATGCGCGCTACAATTCCTCTAAAATGCTTAGTGCGCTTCATTGCTAATATACCACAAATCTCTACATTTTACTGCCTCTGTGCTACTTTTACAGCACCCTGCGCCTCCTCTTCTTTGTCTAATAGCTACTGTTCGCTATAGCTTCGCTCTCCAAAAATAGCAGATCCAACTCTTACCAACGTGCTACCTTCTTCTATGGCTATCTGGTAATCGTCTGACATCCCCATCGATATCTCCTTGAAATAATCGGCTTCGGCAAAGAATTGCTGTTTTAGCCGTACAAACGACTCTCTCAGCTCTCTAAATTCTTGGCGTACAATACTTTCATCTTCTGTAAATGTGGCCATCCCCATTACTCCTACAATTCGTACATTGGGGTACTGCGCTAGCTCTCCACTGCTTAAAAACTCTTCGAGCTCCTCGGTACTAAATCCAAACTTTGTTTCTTCTTTTGCAATGTGCTGCTGGAAAAGGCAATCTATCACCCTTCCATTTTTTGCGGCTTCTTTGTCAACTGTTGCCAACAAACGAACCGAGTCTACCGAGTGTATAAGCGATACGAATGGGGCTATATACTTTACTTTATTGGTTTGTAGATGTCCTATCATATGCCACTCGATATCTTTGGGTAAGAGATTCCATTTCTGTGTAAGCTCTTGCGGCTTGTTTTCGCCAAAAACAACCTGACCTGCTCCGTATGCTTCCATAATTGCTTCTATCGGCTTTGTTTTCGACACTGCAACCAACTTTACTCCTGTAGGAATTCGACTTTTTACGCTGGCTAGATTCTCTTTTACGCTCATTGTTATTTGTATTGCTGCTCCAAATTTACCAAAGGTGTTTGAATAGTGAAGGGTGTCTGCTTAAAAAACACCCTAAACTTTTCGTGTTGCGATCTGCTGCTTCTATAATGACTAAAGATGCATTAATAAAAAAGGTTGCCAATAATGACAACCTTATATTTTTTCACTCAGCGTAGGGGCAGGTAAGCCTACTCCCACTCTATTGTTGCTGGTGGCTTAGAGCTAATATCGTACACTACTCTATTTATTCCTCGCACTTTGTTTATTATATCGTTTGATACTTTGGCTAGGAATTCGTATGGAAGATGCGCCCAATCGGCTGTCATTCCATCTGTTGATGTTACGGCTCGTAGCGCAACTACGTACTCGTAGGTTCTTTCATCGCCCATTACACCTACCGATTGTACTGGAAGAAGCATCACTCCTGCTTGCCAAACCTCTTTATACAATCCCGAATCTTTCAATCCTTGTATAAATATGTGATCGGCTTCTTGAAGCAGGGCTACCTTTTCTTCGGTTACTTCACCTAGGATTCGAATTCCTAAGCCTGGGCCTGGGAAAGGATGCCTATCCAAAAACATTGCTGGGATTTCGAGCTGACGACCTACTCGGCGTACTTCATCCTTAAATAGCAGACGTAGCGGCTCTACTACCTTCAGGTTCATCTTCTCTGGTAGTCCTCCTACGTTGTGGTGCGACTTAATTGTTGCTGATGGACCGTTTACCGACACAGACTCTATTACATCTGGATATATAGTTCCTTGCGCTAGCCACTTTACATCCTTAATTTTGTGTGCTTCTACGTCGAATACTTCGATAAAGTCTCTACCTATTATCTTACGCTTTGCTTCTGGATCGGTAACTCCTTGAAGATCTGTCCAAAACTTACGGCGTGCATCAACACCTATTACGTTAAGCCCTAGTATCTTATAGGCTTCCATTACGTTGGTAAACTCATCTTTCCTCAACAGCCCGTTATCTACAAATATGCAGGTTAGGTTGTCGCCAATTGCCCTTTGCAACAGCACTCCTGCTACAGTAGAGTCAACTCCTCCCGAAAGTGCAAGTATTACTCTATCGTTACCAAGCTTTTCGCGAAGTTCCTTTACGGTAGTTTCTACATACGATGCAGGTGTCCAATCCATTGAGCAACCGCAAATGCCAGATACAAAGTTCTTTAGAAGCTGCGACCCTTCGGTACTGTGGTAAACTTCGGGGTGAAACTGAATTCCCCAAGTCTGCTCGTCTTGAATACGGTAACCTGCAACCTTTACGTCGTGCGTACTGGCTATAATGGTGTAGGTGTCGGGTATAGATACGATGGTATCGCCATGCGACATCCACACTTGCGAGTGCTGGCTAATCGAATGGAATAGCGGATCTTCATCATCCACGTGGGTAAGATTAGCTCTTCCATACTCTCTGGTATTGGATGCTTTTACCTCCCCACCAAATCCATGCGAGAGGAATTGCGCTCCGTAGCAAACGCCTAGTAGAGGTACCTGCCCTTTTATTGCCGCTAAATCTGGCACAGGTGCATCTTTGTCTCGCACCGAAAATGGGCTTCCTGATAGAATCACCCCTTTCACCGATTCGTCGAGTGCGGGAAAGTGGTTGTAGGGATGAATTTCGCAGTAAACGTTTAGCTCTCGAACTCTTCGTGCTATCAGCTGGGTGTACTGCGACCCAAAGTCAAGTATTAAAATTTTCTCCTGCATATAATTGATGGATGCTTAATCCTTAAATCGTTTCAACTCAATTCGGAAGGTTTTACCTTCCTTACCTAGCTCTACTTCAGGAAACTCTTCTTTTGCTTCCTGTAAAAATACCGAATAATCTTTATATCGAGACGAAAAATGACCTAACACAAGCTTTTTAGCGTTAGCTAATCGTGCTACTTTGCCAGCTTGTCTTGCGGTAGAGTGACCAGTTTGCGTTGCCATCTTCTTTAGCTCATCGGTAAATGTTGCCTCATGGTAGAGTATATCTACATCTTTTACGTACTCTGCTACTTTGTTGGAAAAAGCGGTATCCGAACAAAATGCGTACGATCGGGGCTGATAGGGTTCGTAGGTTAGCTCCTCATTCGGGATAACTGTCCCATCTTCCAACCTCAGGTCCGAACCGTTTCTTATACGTACTACCTCTGCTAGCGACAAGCTATACTTGTCTATTATCCACTTGTGAATGTTACGATGAGGGGCCTTTTCTCTAAAGAGGTATCCAAAGCACGAAACTCGATGCTTCAACGGAAATGTTTCAACAATAACCGCATCGTCTTCGAATATTACCTCCTTCGACTTTACTGCTACTTCATGAAAGCATATCTGATACTGATAATCTCTCCCAAAATACTTTATGTGGTCGTTTATGATATCGTTTAGCAGACGATGACCGTATATGTGCAGCTCATTCTTTCGTCCTAGCAGGTTCATGGTTGATAGCAACCCAAACAAGCCGAACAGATGATCGCCGTGCAGATGCGATATAAAGATATGGTTAAACCTAACCATTTTGAGGTGGTACTTACGTAGCTGAGCCTGCGTTCCCTCCCCACAGTCAACTAAAAAAAACCGCTCATGCACATTGAGCGCATGAGCGGTTGGATATCGGTCTATAGTTGGCAGTGCCGAACTTGTTCCTAAGATAGTTACACTAAACTCCACTAAGCCTGAGGGTTTTGAAAAAACGAGCTAACTTCATCAGCCGATGCTGCTATATTAAGCACAGTGTCAAGCTGCGATAGCTTAATAAGCTGCTCTACGGTTTCTGTTAAACCAGCCAGCACAAATACCCCATTTGCATTTTTGCAAAGACGGTTAGCTACAAGGATAGCGCTTAATCCCGACGAATCGCAATACTGGCAATTGCTTATATCGAGAACGATATTCGATTCTCCATTTCCAGCAATAACCACCAGCTCCGACTTTAAGTCTGGAGCTATGTTGGTATCTAGCTTAGAATCGTTCACCTTTATAAGCGTGTACGCTGGCAATTTTTCAATATTCAAATTCATCGATAGAACTTTAAATCAATTATTCCTCAGAATTTGCCTTGCCTTCCATTTCAGACTTAAGTGCTGCTAGGGCATCGATATCGCCAAGTGTGGTCTTTTCGATGTTGGTTTTAACCTTCTTAACAGCTGCTTTTTGTGCTGAATTTGCTGCTGGCTTAGCCTTCTTCTCTCCTTTATCTTCCGACTTCTTTGCATCTTCGAAAGTACGGCTATGAGAAACAATGATACGCTTTGCGCCCTTGTTAAACTCAATCACCTTAAAGTCTAGCTTTTCTTCTAGCTTAGCAGGTGTTCCGTCTTCTTTTACTAAATGCTTTGGAGTAGCAAAGCCATCAACACCGTAAGGAAGTGCAATACGTGCACCTTTATCTTCTAGCTCAACGATAGTTCCTTCGTGAATAGAATCAACGGTAAATACAGTTTCGAATACATCCCATGGATTCTCTTCTAGCTGCTTGTGTCCTAGGCTTAGGCGACGGTTTTCTTTGTCGATTTCTAGAACTACAACTTCGATTTCTGATCCAATTGCAGTGAACTCTGATGGGTGCTTAACCTTCTTAGTCCATGATAGGTCAGAAATGTGGATCAATCCGTCAACGCCTTCTTCAATTTCTACGAATACACCGAAGTTGGTGAAGTTACGTACACGTGCAGTGTGCTTTGTGTTAACTGCATACTTCTCGTCGATGTTCTCCCATGGATCTTGACGTAGCTGCTTGATACCTAGAGACATCTTACGCTCGTCGCGATCTAGTGTTAGAATTACAGCTTCTACTTCGTCGCCAACTTTTAGGAATTCTTGTGCGCTACGTAGGTGCTGAGACCATGACATTTCTGATACGTGGATTAGACCTTCTACGCCAGTTGCGATCTCTACAAACGCACCGTAGTCTGCCATAACCACTACTTTACCCTTAACCTTATCGCCAACCTTTAGGTTTGCATCAAGCGAATCCCAAGGATGTGCAGTAAGCTGCTTCAAGCCAAGTGCAATACGCTTCTTAGCATCATCAAAGTCAAGGATAACAACGTTAAGCTTCTGATCTAGCTCAACAATTTCTTCTGGGTGATTAACACGTCCCCAAGATAGGTCGGTGATATGGATAAGACCATCTACGCCGCCAAGGTCAATAAACACACCGTAAGAGGTGATGTTCTTAACGGTACCTTCAAGTACTTGACCTTTTTCAAGCTTAGCAATGATATCTTTCTTTTGTTGTTCAAGCTCTTCTTCGATAAGCGCTTTGTGCGAAACAACTACGTTCTTAAACTCATGGTTGATCTTAACAACCTTGAATTCCATAGTCTTACCTACGTAAACATCGTAATCGCGAATTGGCTTAACGTCAATTTGAGAACCTGGAAGGAATGCCTCAATTCCGAATACATCAACGATCATACCACCACGGGTACGGCACTTGATGTAACCCTTAATAACTTCGTCTTTGTCAAGAGCTTCGTTAACACGATCCCAAGAGCGAAGTACTCTAGCTTTTTTGTGTGAAAGGTTAAGCTGTCCTTTTTTGTCTTCTTGGCTTTCTACGTAAACTTCTACAGTATCGCCAACTTTAAGTTCTGGATTGTAGCGGAATTCGTTTAGTGATACTACGCCATCAGACTTATAGCCGATGTTTACCACTACTTCACGCTTGTTCATTGAAATCACGATACCGTCAACTACCTCGTTTACAGCAACGTTAGACAATGTTTGGTCGTACTTTGTAAGGATATTCTCCTTAGAATCGTCGTACAGACCTTGCTCTGATTCAAATGCATCCCAATCGAATTGATCTGCTGGGATAGATGCATTCTTTACTGCAAATTGCTTTGCGTTACCTTCTTCACGAAGGATTTCTTCATTGTTTGCCATTTAATTAAGTTTAAAGCAACTAATGGGTTAGACATTATTTATAGAAAAAACTCTCAGGGCGCAAAGTTACTCATTCTTTCGACATAATGAATAGTAAATCAGTACTTTTTTTGTGCTTTTTGTGAGGATTCGAAATACTTCCTTTTCTATGTAGCAAAGCGGCAGTGCTCCTACTTCTTCTTTTTACTTTTTTCTGAAATAGGTGCTGGTGCGGGGCTCTAGCCATAACGTTTTTTTATAATTTTGAATCCTTAATTATATAAGGTATGGTGCTTACGTTTCGTTAGTATCTCGCCTTCTTATTCATCGTAAATAAAAAACAACTCTATATGAAAATTGCTGTTGTTGGAACAGGGTATGTGGGGCTGGTAAGCGGCACTTGCTTTGCCGAAACGGGCACTACTGTTACCTGTGTTGATGTCAACGCGGAAAAGATTAGCATGCTTAACAGCGGTATTATTCCGATTTATGAGCCTGGTCTCGAGGATATGGTTAAGCGCAATGTGGAGAAAAAGAGGCTCTTCTTTACCACTAGCATCAAGGAGGCAATGGTTGATGCTGAAGCTATTTTTATTGCGGTTGGAACTCCGCCGGATGAGGATGGCAGTGCCGATCTAAAGCATGTGCTAGCAGTTGCTTCGGATATCGGGAAATACCTCTCGAATTATGCTGTGGTGGTTAACAAGAGTACGGTGCCTGTTGGAACTGCTCAAAAGGTTAAGGCCGCCATAAGCGGCGAGCTGCAAAAGCGTGGCGCTAGCATTCCTTTTGATGTTGCATCGAACCCCGAATTCTTGAAGGAGGGGAATGCCATCGACGATTTTCTTAAACCTGATAGAATAGTTATTGGAACTGAAACCGAGGAGGCACAGAAGCTTATGAGTAGGCTATACAAGCCATTCCTCCTCAATGGGCATCCTATAATTTTTATGGATCTTCTTTCGTCGGAGCTTACTAAGTATGCTGCAAATGCCATGCTAGCTACTAAAATTAGCTTTATGAACGACATTGCTAACCTCTGCGAAATTGTTGGGGCTGATGTTAACCTGGTTAGAAAGGGTATCGGTTCTGATTCGCGTATTGGCAATAAGTTTATTTACGCTGGCGCAGGATACGGTGGAAGCTGCTTCCCTAAGGATGTTAAGGCGCTTATACGTACTGCTCAGGAGCATAACCATTCGCTTGAGATTCTAAAATCCGTTGAAAATGTGAACGAAAGACAAAAGCTTGTTGTTTACAATAAGATCAAAGATTTTTTTAACGGTAATCTTAACGGAAAACATATTGCGGTTTGGGGTCTTTCTTTTAAACCAAATACCGATGATATGCGCGAGGCTCCGTCTGTTGCTATCATTAGCAGCCTTTTGAAAGATGGGGCTACTGTTTGTGCTTACGATCCGGTTGCTACAGATGAGGCAAAACGTATGCTTGGTAGCTCTATTCGCTATGCTGCCAATCCTTACGATGCGACTGACAACGCTGATGCGCTTGTGCTTATCACCGAATGGTCGGAGTTTAGGATTATCAACTTTACAGAGCTCGAAAAAAGAATGAACCAAAGGGTAATCTTCGATGGTAGAAATATTTATGATCCCGAAGAGATGAGGGAGCGTGGCTATGTTTACTACAGCATCGGTAGAAAACCTATAATGTAACTTTAACATATAAGGTCATGGGTAGAAAAAGGGTTTTGGTAACAGGCGGTGCTGGCTTTCTTGGCTCGCACTTGTGCGAGAGGTTGCTTAACGATGGTTGCGATGTTATCTGCTTGGATAACTTCTTTACTGGGACTAAAGACAATGTGGTTCACCTGATTAGCAATCCCTTTTTCGAGCTTGTCAGACATGATGTTATTACACCGTTTTATGCTGAGGTTGACGAGATTTACAATCTTGCTTGTCCTGCTTCTCCTATCCACTACCAGTATAATCCCATCAAAACGGTAAAAACTTCGGTTATGGGGGCCATTAACATGCTTGGGTTAGCTAAGCGTGTTCGTGCTAAAATTCTTCAGGCTTCAACTAGCGAGGTTTATGGTGATCCTCTTCTGCATCCTCAGCCCGAGGAGTACTGGGGCAATGTTAACCCAATCGGACTCCGTTCGTGCTACGATGAAGGTAAGCGATGTGCTGAAACGCTCTTTATGAACTACTACTTTCAGAACAACGTTAGGATTAAGATCATTCGCATTTTCAATACCTACGGACCGCGAATGAACGAGGCTGATGGTCGTGTTGTTTCCAACTTTATCACTCAGGCTCTGCGTAATGAAGACATTACGGTTTATGGCGATGGCTCTCAAACCCGTAGCTTCCAGTATGTTGACGATCTTATTGAGGGGATGGTTAGAATGATGGAAACCAACGATCAGGTTATTGGGCCTTTCAACCTTGGTAATCCTCACGAATTTACCATTCTCGAGCTTGCGCAAAAGGTCATTGCTCTCACAGGCTCTTCTTCAAAAATTGTGTTTAAACCACTCCCTTCTGATGACCCTATTCAACGTCAACCGGTAATTGATAAGGCAAAGGAGCAGCTTCGTGGTTGGGAGCCTAAAGTTAACCTCGAAGAGGGGCTGAAAAAGACTATCGAATACTTTAAAAGTACGCTTTAGCATACCAGTATTATTGCACAGGTCTCATTAAATGAGCATCTTTGCACCTCTTAATCAACAATAAAAATATGAATAGCAATACCTATGTGGTGATTGGAAGTAATGGGCAGCTTGGTAGCGAGCTTAAAGAGCTATCAGCTAGTAACCCCGCTAGCTTCAAATTCTACGACTATCCGGATATTGATATAACTAAAAAGGAGAACCTTCTTGCTATTTTAAAACAGGATGCTCCTGCTGCAATTATCAACTGTGCGGCTTACACGGCTGTTGATAAGGCCGAATCGGAAAGCGATTTGGCAATGGCAGTTAACGGCGATGGGGTAAAAAACCTTGCTGAGGTTGCTGAGGCTATCGATGCTTGGCTTATCCATGTTTCTACCGACTATGTTTTTGATGGCTCTGCTCATCGTCCTTACGTCGAAACTGATGCTACAAACCCTTGCTCGGCTTACGGTAGAACTAAGCTTGCTGGCGAAAATTTTGCTACTGCCTATCGTAAAGGTGTGGTTGTTCGTACAGCTTGGCTATACTCCTCGTTTGGTGCAAATTTTGTAAAAACAATGCTCCGTCTTGGTGCCGAACGAGATAGCTTAAATGTGGTATTCGATCAGGTTGGTACTCCAACTTATGCTAGAGATCTTGCTTCGGCGCTTTTAGCTATTGCCGATAATGCTACAAGCTCTAACAACCTATCGCTTGCTGGTATTTACCACTATAGCAACGAAGGCGTTTGTAGCTGGTACGATTTTACTCGCGAAATATTCGACCTGTGTAATATTAGCTGCAAGGTGCTACCGATTGAATCGAGCAGCTATCCAACGCCTGCAAAACGTCCTCATTACAGCGTTTTTAATAAGGCAAAAATTAAGGCTACGTTCCAAATCGAAATACCTCATTGGAAGCACAGCCTCATCAACTGTTTGAACAAATTAAATAAGTAGATATGAGCAATACTATCGATCAGCAAATTGTCGACAAGGCAATGGTTTGGATTAACGGTAGCTACGACGAGGCTACCAAAACGGAGGTTAAACGCCTCATGGAGGAAGATCCTCAAGAGCTTAAGGAGTCGTTCTACCAAAGCTTGGAGTTTGGTACTGGCGGTCTTCGTGGTATTATGGGGGTTGGAACTAACAGAATGAATATCTACACTGTTGGAATGGCTACTCAAGGGCTTGTAAACTACATCAAATCGCAATTCGTTGGGGAAGCTGATTTAAAGGTTGCAATTGCTCACGATAGCCGCAATAACAGCCGCCTCTTTGCTGAAACTACGGCAAAAATATGTGCTGCAAACGGACTAAAAGCTTACCTTTTTGAGAGCTTAAGACCTACGCCTGAGCTTAGCTTTGCAATCCGTGAGCTTGGCTGTAAGGCTGGCGTTGTTGTCACTGCGTCTCACAACCCAAAGGAGTACAACGGCTACAAGGTTTACTGGAGTGATGGCGCTCAAATTATTGCTCCTCACGATAAAAATATCATTGCAGAGGTTAATAAGATTAGCAGCGTTGATGAGGTCAAATTCGAAGGTGGCAATGGCGTTATCGAAATCATTGGCGAAGAGATTGATGCTAAGTATATCGACAAGCTTGCTACGCTTTCGCTTTCGAAGGAAATTATTGCTAAGCATGCAAACCTAAAGATTGTATACACGCCAATTCACGGTACTGGCGTTATGCTTGTTCCTCGTGTTCTTAATCGCTTTGGCTTTAAAAATATCATTCATATTCCTGAACAGGATATCTCTGACGGAAACTTCCCTACAGTTAAATCGCCAAATCCTGAAGAAAATAGCACTCTCGAAATGGCTATTGCTAAGGCTAAGGTGGAAGATGCTGATATCGTGCTTGCTACCGATCCAGATGCCGACCGTGTGGGTGTTGCTGTTAAAAATGAAAAGGGTGAATTCCAGCTTCTTAATGGTAACCAAACTGCTTCTCTCCTAACCTACTACATGATTAATAAGTGGAAGGAGAATGGGCTGCTTCATGGTAAGGAGTATATCGTAAAAACAATTGTAACCACCGATCTTTTAGCCGAAATAGCAAAGAGCTATGGGGTTGAGGTTTTCAACGTGCTTACAGGGTTTAAGTTTATTGCAGACATCATCGGTAAAAACGAAGGTTCTAAAAAGTTTATCGTTGGTGGCGAAGAGAGCTACGGATACCTTGCTGGGGAGTTCGTTCGCGATAAGGATGCCGTTATCTCGTGTGCTCTGATTGCTGAAACTGCGGCTTGGGCAAAGGAACAGGGTAAAACGCTAGATCAGCTGCTTAAGGAGATTTACATCCAGTTCGGATTCTTCAAGGAGGATCTGCTTTCTGTTACAAAGAAAGGGATTAGCGGTCAGGAGGAGATTAAAAAAATGATGGAAAACTTCCGCAGTACACCTCCTCAATCTATTGCTGGTTCGAAGGTTATGCTAATTCACGACTATAAGTCTGGCGAAACTTTCGATACTATCAGCGATCTTCGCTACTCTATAACCCTTCCAAAGTCGGATGTGCTACAGTTCATAACGCAAGATGGCACCATCGTTTCGGTTCGTCCTTCGGGTACCGAGCCTAAAATTAAGTTCTACTTTGGCGTTAAGGCCAAGCTTTCGTCGATAACCGAATACGAAAAGGTTAACAACGAGCTTGACGCTAAAATAGAGCAAATAGTAAATGAGCTAAAGCTTAGATAGTCTAAGGCATAATAAAAAAAGACCTACCTACTAACGTGCGTAGGTCTTTTTATTTTAGGATATAATGCCTATTTTTCGTAAACGCATAATTCACCATTTTTAAGGGTGATATCTTTTTAATCGTACTTATATAAAATTTGGGCTGATGGTGCATAGTTTGGTTGTTAGTCTCCCTTCGCTAATGGCGTTTTTTTGGGCGGCAACACTACACTTCGAGGGGAAAGATGGGAATAGGGCTAAGAGACTCCTTTCTCTCTTTATGGTTGCTGCGTTCTTACTGTACGTTTGCTATATTCCTTTTTTTAATGGACACACAAGGTTGTTCATATACCTTTTGCCGCTATATACTTTTGCCAGCCTAATGGTTTATCCGATGTACAGCCACTACATTTGTATGATAACCAAAAGCCCTACTTTCAGAAAGTGCTACTTTCTTCACTACATACCTGCCTTACTTTTTGCAATTCTTATGGCAATTGGCATTCTACTGCTAAACGACAGCAGTATTAAAATGCTCGAAAAAACGATAGAAACGAACCAATGTAGCTACTATGGGAATCGGCCTTACATTGTTAGCTATATCTACTATGTATTTCTTTCTTCGCGCATATTTTTTGCAGTTACTGTTCTTGCTTCATTATACCTTAACTTCAAGAATATTCGTTCGTATAATGTTTCTTTAAGCGATATTTTTTCTAACCCCGAAGCTCGAAGCTTAAATAATTTATCTTTTATTCTTGCTGCTCTTACGGCTACTTCATTAATTAGCTTCATTTTTAATATTATAGGGTTTCAGGCTTTTAAAAATAGCGATTGGCTTTTACTTATCCCTTCCTTTACATTAAGCTCTATTTTATATATAATTGGGCTAGTTGGATTAAAACAGGAGCAAGTTTGTTTGCTAAATGAAGAAAAGGATGTTCTTATTTTATGCAAAGTTGATACAACTTTCGAAGCCGAAATAATGGTTAGCGAAAATTTTAAGCAGGAGTTTGAATCTTGGTTTTTTGATGGCAAAAGCTACCTTGCAAAAGATTTAAAAATTTGGGATGTTTGTGAAGCTTTGAATACGAATCGCACCTATGTTTCGAGCTATATTAATAAAAACTACTCTATGAATTTTTGCTCGTTTGTAAACAAGCATCGAGCGGCATTTGCAAAGGAGCTAATTCTAAATTCTGATAACGACATCTACAGCTTAAACTATGTCTCTGAACAGGCTGGGTTCAGCTCCTTAAATTCGTTTTACAGAGCTTTTCAAAAGGAGTACGGCATCAGCCCTGGAAAATACAGACAAGTTTATCAAAACGTCAACTAGCTCACTAACAAATAATTAACAACATTAGAAAACTGCATTTCAAAAGGTAAATATTTACCTAATGGCAAAAGAGTAGCTTTTTTGCTACACTTTTTTCATCTTTCTTTGTACTGTATCGATGAGGAATCGAGAACTGTGTTAGTTCGTTTTCATTTTTAGAAAATGGTTAAGGTTAGTAAGTGATAGTTTCAACCCCGTTTAAGTTAGAACAATGTTTTAAGGCTGTTGAGAAATAGCTAAAAGACGAACCTTAATTCGATTAAAGGATCGCCCTTAAAACAGGCGATCCTTTTTTAACAAATAAAATCAGATTGTCAATTCGTAAAATTCTGACAAATCGGAAAAACATCAGTTTGCCAATCTCTATGATATAAAATACATTTGTCAAACAAATAAACGATACGATAACCACTCTTAGCTATATAGCTTAATAATTGCAAATGGTAAATATTAGCTAACCATTTAAAACATATTGCTAAACAAATACTCCTACAATTACTGCGATAAATCAGACATTACACAAAATACGCCTCCATAAAGGGGCGTATTTTTTATGTCCTACTACTTCCTTCGTCTGGTGGTGCTGCTCGTGTTATTTTATTGATAAATAATCATATCAGTTTGATTCAATTGGATCTAGTGGTGAGGATAAAGCATGCGATGAATTCATTAATCGTGTTGCAAACCGTCTCTAAATGCATATATTCGCAGAACATTTTTGGTATCATCTGATTTTACAAATTTTGCAAATGCTTAGTTTTCAAATCAACATGTTGCATAAAAGTGTATAGAGTAAATTTAGCTTAAACAATCATCTAAAAAATTAACTATGAATCGTAACGAGCAGATCAGTTTTTGCAGGACATGCAAAAACAAGGAATTCTCTCCAAACCAAGGAATTGTATGCCAACTTACAGATCTTAGTGAAGATTACAATGGCTACTGCACCCATTACCAAGAAGACGCCTACCTAATTGCCAAAAGAGCAGAAGATGAAAAGCAAAGTTATGTTTATAATAATATTGCTGGCAATTGGGTGCGTTTTGCAAATCTTGTCCTTGACTCAATCTTCTTGTATATAATCCAGCTTATATTTGGCTTTTTTGTCGGACTCACCTTAGCATTTAGCGCACCTTCGATAATATCTACTATTTCAGAACATGAAATGCTATTCAGCTATTCTTTTGCATTTATTTTGGGGATGCTTTACTTTACAATTTTCGAAGGATTTACTGGAAGGACACCTGCTAAGTACCTTACTCAAACCAAAGTTGTCACTGCCGACGGAAGCGAGCCTAGCTTTGGAACTATCTTTGTAAGATCGCTTTGCCGCTTTATTCCTTTTGATGCTGTCTCTTTCGTATTTGCAGGAGTAGGCTGTGGCTGGCACGATAGGCTTTCTGAAACAGCAGTAATAAAGGATAAAGCGTAGCCAGAAGTACGTATTGCATTCCTAAATACCAAGTACAAAAAAGCAGCAGAGTAGGACAAGCACTTCCCCTGCTGCTTTTTCCTTTATGTAAATCTATACCGTAAACTTTACAAACTTATAGGTAATAGACTCCTTGTAAGCCTCCCTACTAACCTTTACAATACATGTAGCCTTTCCTCCTGCCACGGTTGTTTGTACAGAAATCGAAACATCAGAGTAGATACTTCTAACGCTCACCGATAAATCCACACCTGTTTTGGAGTAAATTGCATACTCCACATCCGAATGTAACGTACTCGAGCTAGTTGTCATTCCAACGAGCGCAATGCTGCTTGTACCTCCAGTATTAAGTAGCAGTCCGTCAGTTGCGGTATAGGCCACTCCATCAATAGTAAACGAATTCACTCCCAATACCTTATAGTTTGGCATCGGGATCTCACTTTTCTCATTTTCGCACGATGTTAAAAGCAATGAAAACGACATAAAAAGGATGGCATAAAATGTTTTCATAAAATTTGGGGTTTAGTTAATGCAAATAAATAACGGCTCTAAGTTAGAAAAAAGCAAACCTCAAATTACAAGGGATATTTCAAATTATACATATCTTTATTTTCTCCTAGAACATACATTAGGAGAGTATATCGATAAATGTTAAATTATAACCATACAAAACACTATGAGGCTTTACTTGCTTACACTTTTTGTCGTGCTAACAACCAATGCGCACTCACAAATGTACTTCAACTCAAAATGGGAAGCTACGGAAATAATACAAGGCATCTTTGAGGTGAGAACAACGTATGATTCCACATTGCTCGGATTTCGGGTGCGAAATGTGCTTTCTGATGAGGTAGGTGTGCTAGAATCGTCGGACTTGAAAAATGGGAAGCTCGTTTTTTTTAATGAAAACGGCGATACAACTCTCGTTACAAATATTACCAATGGCAAGAGAGAGGGCTATTGTAAATTGGCTTACCCAAACGGCAAGCTAAAAGGGGTTGGCTACTACTTGAGAAGTGAGATGCATGGCACTTGGCACTGGTACTTCGAAAATGGACAGCTAGCAGCTAAAGAAGAATACAAAAAAGGAAAAATCGTAAACGAATCATATTGGAACGAAGATGGAAGCTCGGTTTTAGATGTAAAATCTGCTAATAAAAACCCCGACTTTATTGGTGGGCAACAAAGGCTCCAAACAATTATAAAAGACAACCTCGTTTATCCGAAGGCTGAAATTGAAAATTGGAATTCTGGCATTGTTTACGTTAAGCTTACAATTGATGAGCATGGAGAAATATGCAATTCGTATGTTTTGCGCGGTGTTAGCTATGCGCTCGACACAGAAGCGCTGCGTGTGGCAAGAAAATGTACTGGTTGGAATCCAGGCAAGGCTCACAACATTGTTGATAAATTCACCTACGTAATACCCGTAACTTTTAAATTAGAATGGGTGAGGGATAGCATGTAGATGCTTCCTTCTTCCCTACCTGATCTCCACAATCGCTAAAAACCCTTTCAAATATAGTAAAGATTATAGGCTCAGCTCTATATGGATGTTTGTTAATTTGCTATATTGTAGTCTATTAATAGCATTCTAATCGCATTTTACTATGAAGAAAGTAACAGGTATCGGAGGTGTCTTTTTTAAGAGTAAGAATCCCCAAAAAATGAACGAATGGTATAAAACCCACCTTGGTATAAACACCAACCCTTACGGCGCTGTATTTGAGTGGCATCAGGGTGCCGATAGTAGCAAAAAGGGGTTTACCAGCTGGAATCCGTTCGATGCATCGACCGACTACTTTGCTCCTTCTGATAAGGAATTTATGATAAACTACAGGGTGGAAAATATTGAGGAGCTGGTAGCTGAACTTCAGAATAGTGGTGTTACCATACTCGATAGTATTGAAACAGTAGAGTACGGTAAGTTTGTGCATATTCTGGATATTGAAGGGAACAAAATAGAGCTTTGGGAGCCTAACGATGTCGAGTACGAGAAGCTAGGCGAACAGCTTGGCTGCCAAACGACTAAGTAGAGGTTAGAAGAAAGTGTAACCAATAGTTCCGCCCCTACAGGGCGGAAAATGGGGGACGTAATGCCTCTGGCTACCAATATTACGCACCTAACGGTGCGATAGCCTGCATAGCCTTTAAACAATGCACTACCCTAACAGAATGCTTGCCTCGTAGAGGCTAAGGAGCGGTAGGAAAGCGGCAGACCGCCTGTAGGGGCGGAAGATGGGAGGCATCGCAACCTACCTTGCTCGCATTATGCACCTAGATGGAATGCTTACAGTAGGGGTTTACACGTATGATTTCTCAATTACTTTTATCTCTATGTTAACAATCTTTGTAAAAATCAAAACTTACAACTAATATGTCCAACACATTTACCCAAATTCATATTCAAGCTGTTTTTGCTGTACAAAATCGCGATTCACTTATTTCCAACAAATGGGATCAACAACTTTACCAATACATAGGAGAAATTATAAAAATCAAGGACACAAACCTATTTCGATTAACGGGACGTCAGATCACGTTCATATCCTCCTTGGTAGGCGTCCTACTCAATCGTTATCCGACTTAATACGAGAAATACGACATCCGAGTGCTATCCTTCGTTGAGAGGCTGAAACAGGGTGACACGATTTCAGGCAGTGAATTCCTCCAGTTCAAAAGCCTGATGACGGAAGGGTAGAAAATTGGCCTTCCCTTCTGCTTGATTCGCCGTTAGAGGATTAGTGAGACTTCTGAAACAGCCAGTAAAAAATATAACAAATCTGTTACCAATCACTTGCCTAAAGTAACAGCTAAGCTACCTTTACGGAGTAATTTAAGGCACTATGAAATATAAGGAAGTGCTAATATTATTACAAGGACAGATGGAGGCTGGTCAATCAGGTAGGAAGCCATCGGCAGCTCAATCCCCCGAAAAGAAGGGGCGCGTAACTATCGCAGGTAAGGACAACGATGACATTCCTCCCAAAACCCTTAAATCTATACTTACTCAGGCGAGGCTAGCTTAGCTCTGCCATTTGAGCCAAACGGATTGGAATTGATTAAAAACAGTAGCGATGGAAGCAAAAAAGTTATTGGCAACCGTTGAAAAAAGCGAATCAGGCTATGGGGCTTTCATTGAAAAGGTGCCAGGCGTAGCCGCTGTTGGCAGTAGCATTGACGAGGTAAAGGAAAGCCTTCAAGTAGCCCTACAGATGCACGTAGAGGGCATGCTTGAGGATGGAGAAAGCCTCCCAGAAGCCCTTCAGGGGGAGTACGAGCTGGCCTTCAAAATGGACATTGAGTCGTTCTTCCAATGGATGGGCAGTGTTATTCCCCAGTCGGGACTGGCAAGGGCCTGCAAGATGAACAGAAGCTTGGTTGCCCAGTACGCATCGGGGCTTAAAAAGCCATCCCCTGCACAGCTGAAGAAGCTCGAGGAGGGCATCCACCAGATAGGTAGGGATCTGCTTTCGGTTCAATTTTAGGAGGATCAACCCCATATCAATTAGAAAAGGAGGCGCTAGGTATGCCTCCTTTATTATACCTCCCACACCAACACACTATTACTACTAGTCGTAATAAAACAATTATTTAGAGTTGCTTTATCTATCACTTATGCTTACAAAAATTTTCAACAAACACTCCGAATGAGCATTCAAAAAGTTCCTAAAGGCACTTCTAAGCTGTTCCATTTTAAATCCATTTTTCCAACTACTTGGATCGTTTGAAACTCGTTCATCCCAGGTGCTAAACGCCCTTTTTATATCATTCTCATCAAAACCTGTTATATCAAATACTGCGGTATGCCGTGCCAGGCTAATCGCCTGTTCTACTGGTTCCCATTAGGCTTTAACTCCTTAAAGCGCACGTCATGGATGGCATCTCTACTTTTTTACCGTTGTCCGTTAAAAAAGGTCTATCAAACAGCCTTTTTGCTACATTTGTACTAACACATTAACATTATGATCGTAGTTTATCTTATCGAAGATCCTTTAAAGTACCTGGAGGTTACCACCTCCCTTAAGCTCATTTGCAATGAGCTCGGTTTCTCTTACAACACTCTTTCAAAGAAGTCTTACCCTTTCGATTTTAGAGGGTATCGATTTGAATATGAAGATGTTAAACATTTTTTTTCGCAAATAATTCAAACTGTTAATTTATTTTACTAATGCAAGACAACATTTTATAGATATTCCAAGATTTAAAATTGAATAATTAACTTATAATATTTAAACAAAGTATCAAATCATTAGAGTAATACTGTTTTTTTTAACATTTTTAAACAACTTTACATATGAGTTTTACTGAAACTATCTTCAACAAAAGCATTAAAGACTTTAAAATTGATATTTTAATAGAATACTTTACTTCTGAGCAAGAAGAAACTGATATTTTAGAATTTAAATGTGGTGATGTACAAATTGAAGATTTATACAAAGAAATTGCTGCTTTTCTAAATACAGAAGGAGGACTAATTATTGTTGGAAGTCCTAGAGAACAAAGAAAAAGTAAAGGTAAAATACATAAAAATATTTGCATTGGAGAATTGACTTATACTCCTTTCAGGAGTAAAGATTGGCTTTTTCAAAAAATTATGTCTAATATCACTCCACCTCCTACGGGGATTAAAATATTCGAACATATAGATGACAATGGTTCTATCTATATGTTAGACATTCCACAAAGTGATACACCTCCTCACCAAAGCAATTCAGATGGTAGATATTATATCAGATTGGAATGCGAAGCAAAACCAGCACCTCATGGTATTATAAAAGCCTTATTTAATAAAAGAAAAAATCCCATATTAAGTACAAATATTGAAATATTACCAATTAATGATAATTACGACAATATTACTATTGATATTACTAATGAGTCAAATATACCAGCAGAAAAAGTATGTTTTCTAATAAATATTTTTGGAGTAGATAAAATTGAAAATAATAAAGGGATCGAGAAAATTACAGCAAATAATATATCTCGACATTCATACCAATACACTTCTGAAACTATTCTTGTAAAACATATTAATATGGGAGTTGAATTTAAAACGAAGCATTACAATTCTCAATATTTAATATATGTTGCATATTGGAGTAAAGATTTAGACATTGAAAATCGAGTTGTAATTTACAATCCAAAAAATGAAAAAATAGAGAATGAATACAACAATAAATTTGACATATCTGAAGAATTAAAAAAAATAGAATACTTTAAGTAAATTATGAAAGAATAACTGATGATGAATAATATGGATTTAATTGCAACAGTCGATAATAATTTTTTTATGACAAACTTAAAATATATGTAGATATTGAATGCACTTAATATTCTAAATAAATGCTTCTTAAAGAACTTGAATATTGTAACATACTGGTCAATAAAACAGTCTAATATACATGCAAAACAATCGCATTTTTGAACTTTACAAACCATTTAGGAACAAACTGCGAAAATATAATTTGTTTGAAAGTTTGTTTATTATTTGGGGATACTCTCGTAACTACTTTCACAATCTTCCATTTCCAGCTGAAATTGAAAAACCTTTTGGTTTTTATCCAACTGAAACTTACCAAAACAAAATAACTAAAGGCATTTTAGATTTTGAACTTGATTTTTTACTTAAACAATTTATTATAAACTGCCATATATTGGGAACTAATGATAGTTTAAGAAAACTTAACAACCTAAGTCTTATTATCAATTATATGAGAAACAATATTAGAAATGAAATTGACAAAGAAATAATAAAGTCAAATGATTTTTTATTTGAATTTCATAGAATGGCCCACCAACAATTCATATGGCAAAATGGAGTTGACTTTAGTCTTTTACACAGATACTACAACATATATTCTGACACAGATGTTGATTCCATTATAAAAAATAAATTTGAAATTTCATATGAAAATATAATGATAATTGGTATAGACTACATGATAAAAACTTCAAAAAATTACCTTGTAGAGGTAAATTATCGACCTAAACTACCTCTTATTCCAGACAAATATATTGATCTTTTTTTTGAAAAATATTCAATCTCAATTTCTTCTGCAAGGGAAAAATTAGTAAAGCATCAGCAAATGGATTGCAATTTATTTTATTCGTATAATCCTATTTTAGAAAATCCAATATTAAAAAATGACGACTATTACTTTTGTCCTATTCCACTATACTTATTTTGGGCTATTACAATAGGTGTCTACTACTCTATATTTAAAGAAAGTGGATTTGAAAATTCATTCGGACAGTCATTTCAAAGATATATAGGTAAAATACTATATAGACAGTGTTTTTCAAAAATTACAATTTACCCAGAAGAAACATATAAAAAAAGAATGAAGCGTACATCTGATTGGATAATAACTGATAATGAATCTATTGTTTTTATTGAGTGTAAAACTAAAAGAATGACTTTAAATTCCAAATTCGAAATAAATATAAACGATGCCCTTGATATTGATTTGAAAAAGATGGCTTCTTTTATAAAACAAATATATAAAACTTACATCGATTACAAAAATAATGAATATCAAAATATCAAATTTGATCCTACCAAATTTTTTATTCCCATTGTGTTAACACTTGAAGAATGGTACATCAACATTAATCCACAAATTAAGGATTTATTGCGTAAATATGTTATTGAATATTTAGACAATGAAAGAAATTTTGATAAATCGCTTATAATTGATAATCCATATTACATTTTATCTGCAGGTCAATTTGAAGAAGATGTCCAGATAATGAACGAGATTGGAATATTGAATTATTTCAACCTACTTTCAAAAAATGGGTTATCTGAATTCAAGAAGAATTTTAGCATAAACAAAAGTTACGAAAATGATTTTATTAAATCTCTAATCTGTAAACACACTAATCAGCAATAATACCAAACACGATTCTAAATTAATACTTCAGCAAATCAACTTCTCCAATACTAACCTAGTAATTTTATACAACCTTGCTTTATGAGAGTGCCACAACTTTATAAAACAACTCGTAAAGGAAGGAGATACTGCATCATTTATCTACGTAAAGAAGGGTATAGGAGAGGTTATCCTTATTGAAAGCGCCATCTGCACCAGCCGAAAGGATGGGCGAATTGCCACGTTTATGCTTCAAAACGGTGAGAGCAGAGCATTCCGGTACATCCTAATGCTAACTCTTAACGATTTTAAGATATGGGTATAACCAAACCCTCCGATGAGGGTCTTGTTTCCAGCGACTTCCTAGTAACAGGTATTGCGAAAATCCAGTTTCTGATCTTGCTAAAAGTCTTGTTTCCAGCGACTTCCTAGTAACAGATAACAGTAACAGCTTTGCCATTGTAGCAGCCGACCTCACCATTCCAGAATGGGCCGTTTTGTGCCTTTTCGTGCCCGATTTTTTCAAAAATCGGATTTTTTAACTGCTTGATATACAAGCAAAAGCCCCTGCAAAAATAAATTTTACAGGGGCTTTGCGGTCCGGACGGGACTATTAACGGACTTGAATATCAAATAGTTAAGTGGTGCTTGTGCCTATTTTGCGTCTACATCAATTTTAGGAAGTCTCTACCTATTTCCCTTAATCCGTTCAATGGTCTCCAAGGCAACCGTAAGGGAGTTCCTCAGCGACTCAACGGTTTTGGTCATATCCCTACAGTGCGGGCATTCTCCAAGCCCTACCTGAGACTTCTTGCCAGCAAGGAACATCTCCCCCACTCCAGCAATCAGCCAGTTTAGGTCAACCTGCGGGTAGACCTGCTTTATTCGAAGAATGAAATCAACTCCAAACGAACGTTTTTCCATGGTTAGGCCCTGGCTTAGGTAGGTGGCAGTCGTTCCTATCGACTCTGCAAAATCAAGTTGAGACATGCCCAGCTCCTTGATTAAGGCTTTAATTCTTTTTTTCATGCTATAAAACACAAATATTACCTCAAACATGCCTTGCAATAATTATGCAATTGCATATTTTTGTAGTGTTAGACTTTGACTTTTACTAAGACTTTTACTAGATCAATTTAAAACAAAATTAAACATTATGCAATCGCAAAATTTTGTGGAGGTTTCCCTGGAGGAAAGGCAGCGACTTCGAAAGAAAATGCCCAAAGGATTTAACAGCTATCTATCTAATAAACTGAACATTAAAAACACAACCGTGTGCAAGTGGTTCAAAAACGACTTCAACTCTTCGCGACTTCACGAGGAGGTAAAAAAATTAGCAGGAGAATAATTTATGCGACCAAAATTAAAAGAATCGGCTAAAAGTGCAGGCTATGATGAGAATATTGAAATAGTGCATTTGCATAATACACCATACTTTAAGTACGACAGGAAGATGGTATCCCTGAACGACTGCCCAGAAGGCATTTCAAGGGCATTTTACGACAGGTTTCAGGACGAGGTAATGGATTCCCCCGAAATGCTCGTTGCGTACAAGCAGATGGGCTTAAATCCGGACGAGTACTTTACGCAATGGCTCATCTGCAACTTCGGAGGGGAGGATCACACCCCAGACCTTTTGCTCTCCTCCAAAACGTTCTACAAGGAGTACTGGGATTGTGGGGTAAAGGAAACCTGCCCTGCATTCGGGAAGGGCTGCAGAAAGGATCTTACCCCAAGGCAGTTTGAAATCCTCCAGCTATTCCGGGAGGGGCTACCCGACAAGCTCATTGCAGAGAAGCTCTGCATCACCGAGAA
>Ga0209464_10000077_pt1 | contig 32329 bp, 21 predicted proteins | sample DOMMetBare1Fresh_2_FD_187473 | JGI IMG/M metagenome (GOLD analysis project Ga0209464, IMG submission 187473) | Wetland sediment microbial communities from St. Louis River estuary, USA, under dissolved organic matter induced mercury methylation -... | ecosystem: Environmental > Aquatic >...
ATGCTTAAAAACCACCACATCGTCAACATGGCTGATATCGAGCTCGCTCTTAACCCTATCTACAATAAGCTGAGCCTGCCCGTTAACACAACCAACAGTAGGAACAATCCATAGCTCGTTTCTGATACCAACCTTACCATTCGATCGCATGTAACCATTAAAAGTAGGAGCTTCAGCAATAGCATCGATAGTCGTAAAGCTAGGATTGTAGCTATACTTAAGGTTATCGCTAAGCGTAGTCTTAATATTATGGCTATGCACGTGCTGTCCGGCAAGAATAGGACAAGCAGCATAACCGATGGGGAAGCCATACTTAAGCACAACTTCACCTTCGGCAATATCAGCTAAAGCAAGCTTATGCCCATTTTCAATTGTCTCCAAAACAGCAACATCAACCCCATCAACACTTACCACCTCGCCCTTTTGTAACGTATCAAGAGCAATGCAAACATTGTCTGCTGCATTTATTTTAAGCCATCGTTTCATAGATCGAAGAATTATGGGCATCGCCAATAGAACGATGCCCCATTTAAGCTATGCTTTATAAGAATTCAAGGCCAACTTCAACGCCTCGCGCATACCCTTTGTAAGGATGCTGTTAACAAAGCTTGCAACTACCTGACAAAGAGGATTTATTTCGGTAAAATCTTCCTTCCAGATAGAGCGGTTTGCAAGAATTTGTTCTACAGAAGAAGCCACATTGCTGCTATCCCAAACCTTTTGGATGAACTCGACATGCTCCTTAGTATCGTTTGGAGAAAAAGGCACCTCGGCCTTACCACTATAGAGCACGAGCAAAGCAGCCAAGGAGAATGCTTCTAAAGGAGGAACTACACCCGAAGCCGCAAAACCATCCTTAAGCGTAGGATAGTTACGCGTTTCCCACTTAGAAAGAGAGTTCAGGGAAATCGTTTCGAGGTAGTGCCTAATAGCAGGATTATAGAAGCGTTCGATGATAGAATCGGCAAATTGGCTTAGCACCTCAGGATCCTCGTTAATAGCAGGCAACACCTCTTTAGCAACCATTGTATTTACAAAAGCCTCAACATCAGCATCATCAAAAGCCTCCTTTACCGTTTTAAACCCAAGCTGAAGAGCAACAGGCACAAGAGCAGTATGCGAACCATTAAGGATACGCACCTTTTTATCTCTAAAAGGCTTAATATCATCCATGAATAGGACATGAAGCCCAGCATCGTCAAGAGGGAGTAGCTTTTGAACGGCAGCATTGCCAGCAATTGCCCAAACGTGGTAGTATTCGCCCTTAACAACAAGGTTGTCATCGAAACCCAGCTCCTCCTTAATCTCGTCGATATTTTCCTTTGGGAAACCAGGAACGATACGATCTACCAACGTATCGCAAAACGTACACGCTCCGTTTACCCACGCAACAAAATCGTCGCCAAGCTGGCAGCGAGTAGCATGACGAAGCACGTACTCCTTTAACGTAGAAGCATTACGCTCGATTAGCTCACAGCAAATAAAGGTTAGCCCCTTAGACGGATCACCATTAAAATGCTTAAAGCGGCTGTATAGTAACGCGGTAACCTTACCTGGGAACGATCGAGAAGGCTGAACGAAGATGTCCTCATCATCGTGATAAGCAATACCTGCCTCAGTTGTGTTCGAGATTACCATTTGAAGGTCGTCGGAAAGCGCATAGCGAAGATACTTTTCGAACTCTGTGTAAGGATTAACAGCATCTTGAATTGCCTCAACCAGAGCTACCTCCTTAACCATCTGACGATCCTTAATCCCCTCGAGGTAAACATGGTACAGGCAATCCTGCTTCTTAAGCATATCAACCATACCACCTTCGAGCGGCTGAACCACCACAATGCCGGCATCCATTAAGCCACGCTTATTGGCAGCATCAATCATCCAATCGACAAAGGCACGCAGAAAATTACCCTCTCCAAACTGCATAATTTTTACAGGACGAGGAGACGTAAGCACCGCAGATTTATCTAGCTTTTTCATAAAAATCGACATTAAAATTCTACAAATCGGTTATAGGCCTGTACTTCGGAACAAGCAATTTCATTAAAGCCCAAGCAATTAAATAGGCAACCGAACACACCATAAACATAATTAGGTATGCCGTTTTAGGAGTCTCTGCATAGAAATCGGTTAGCGCACCAGCCAAAAGCTGAACAAGCACACCACCGATACCACCAGCCATAGCCCCAATACCAGTAACCGAAGCAACAGCCTTTTTAGGGAACATATCAGAAACGGTAGTAAAGAGATTTGCCGACCAAGCTTGATGAGCAGCACCACCCACACAAATTACCGCAACAGCAAGAATGCTAGCCCAACTACCAAACACATCGACATTCCCAAAATACTGGGTAGAAAGAAGAACAAGCGGAAGAATGGCAATAAGAAGCATAGCAGTCATTCTAGCCCTGTAGGTTTCCATACCCCTATTGATAAGCATCATAGGCAAGCTTCCACCAAAAACACTACCAATAATGGCCACCCCAAACACAATGAACGTAGGCCACATCACCTCTTGGGTAGTCATCCCAAACTGCTTTTTTAAGTAATCAGGAAGCCAGAAGAGCAAGAACCACCAAATACCATCAGTCATAAACTTACCAAAGAAGAACGACCAAGTTTGACGGTAGGTGAACAACCTTAACCAGCTAACCTTTTCCTTAACAGGTTCGGAGCTAGAAGTAGCAGCATCGTCGCTATGGATATAATCGTACTCAGCCTGAGAAACCTTACCCTTAGCAAGCATCTTTTGAGGAGTACCATAGAGCCAGAACCAGAAGAAAAGCCAAAGAAAGCCCGAAGCACCAGTTAGGATAAAAGCCATTTTCCATCCCTGCTCGGTTCCAAAGTAAACCAAACACCATGGAACAAAAAGAGCCGCAATCATAGCCCCCAAGTTAGAGCCACTATTGAAAATCCCTGTAGCAAGAGCACGCTCCTTTTTAGGGAACCATTCGGCCACTGTTTTAATCGAAGCGGGGAAGTTTCCAGCCTCACCAACGCCAAACAAGCTACGAATTATAACATGCACCGCAACCGTTTTGCCCGCTAAGGCATTGAGTATGCCAAAAATCGACCAAATGATAAGCGAAAGAGCCAGTCCGAGCTTAGTACCAATTTTATCGATTACCCAGCCAGCAATGATAGTAACACCAGCATAAAATGCCGTAAAAAAGGATGTTACGTAAGCAAAATCGGAGTTAGACCAACCAAAGCCACCCTCCGCAGCCGGAGAGCAAAAAAAGGATTTAAGGAATCCAATAACATTCCTATCCATGTAGTTAACCGTTGTTGCAAATAGCAACAATCCAGCAACTACCCATCGGTAGCTTGTTAAGCTTTTAGTGTTAGGCATTCTGAATTAAGTGTAAAAATGAGGCTGCCTAAAGCGTATCCCGACATGCGAATCATCTACGACGAAAAGCGTATCAAGATTTATGTAACCATTTAGGCAACCTCATTAGGTTAGGCTTTTTTAAACAATTGTATAATATCCAAAGTATTGCGGCAAAGCTTCGTAATAGCATTCCAATCTTTTCCCTCTATAACACTAGCAGGAAAAAGGTTAGAACCTAAACCCACACATGTAACGCCCGCTTTAAACCACTTAGAAAGGCTATCTTCGGTAGGTTCAACACCACCTGTAGGCATGATACTTGTCCATGGACATGGCCCTTTAACAGCAGCCACAAAACCAGGTCCCCCAACAGCAGCCCCTGGAAATACCTTAACAATTTCGGCACCAAGCTCTTCGGCCTTTGATATTTCGGTAAGCGAACCGCAACCAGGCGCCCATAGCACCTTACGGCGATTACAAGTTTTAGCAACCTCTTCGTTTATAAGCGGAGCAACAACAAAGTTGGCACCCAGCTGAATGTACAGCGAAGCCGTACCAGCATCGACGATTGAACCAACACCAACAATCATCTCAGGGCATTCTACAGCAGCCCACTTATTAAGCTCGCCAAAAATTTCATGGGCATAATCGCCACGATTGGTAAACTCGAATACACGAACACCACCATCGTAGCAAGCCTTTAGCACCTGCTTTGCAACAGCCACATCCTTATGGAAGAAAACAGGAACCATACCCGTTTCGTCCATTTTAAGAGCAACTTGAATTCTTGAAAATCTTGCCATTTTAACTAGAGCATTAAGGTTACCACTATCGAGAAACACGCCCAGACATATCGCCACCCATAAGCTTTTTCACCTCATCAACAGTAACGAGATTAAAATCGCCATAAATGGTATGCTTTAAGCACGAAGCAGCAACCGCAAAGTTTAGGGCACTTTGAAGGTCGTTGCCATAGGTCAGTAAACCGTAAACGATCCCCCCCATAAAGGAGTCGCCACCACCAACACGATCGACAATATGAGTGATTTGATAGGTAGGAGCCTCGTACAGCTTATTTCCATCGTAAAGGAGTCCCGACCATGAATTGTGGTTGGCATTTACCGAACCACGAAGGGTAATAATAATACGCTTAGCACGAGGGAATCGAGCCATCAGCTGCTTAGCAACCGATTCGTACTGGGCAGCAGACACGTGTCCTTGAGTAACATCCATCCCCTCTGGCTTAATATCAAAAAACGTTTCAGCATCCTCTTCATTACCAAGAATAACATCGCATCCCTTAACCAGCTCCTCCATAATAACAGCAGGAGTACTAGTGTACTTCCAAAGGTTTTTACGGTAGTTTAAATCGGTAGAAACCGTAACGCCAAGCTCGTTAGCAACCTTTATTGCCTCAAGACACGCCTTAGCAGCACTCTCTGAGATAGCAGGAGTAATACCAGTCCAGTGAAACCATTGAGCATCCTTAAGAACCTCGTGCCAATTAACCATGCCAGGCTCTATCTCGGAAATGGAGGAGTGAGCACGATCGTAAACGACCTTGCTAGGCCTGTTTACAGCCCCAGTCTCTAGGAAGTAAATACCCACCCTATCGCCACCTCTTACTACATTACCCGTACCAACGCCATAGCTTCTAAGATCTTTCAAGCAAGACTCTGCTATGTCATTCTTAGGTAGGCGAGTAACAAACTCTACAGGAATACCGTAGTTGGCAAGCGAAACAGCCACATTAGCCTCGCCACCTCCGAAGGTAGCGTTAAATGATCGTGCCTGAGAGAATCGTTCGTATCCTGGAGTAGCAAGGCGAAGCATTATTTCGCCGAACGTAACAACCTTTTTCATATTTCGTTAAAGAAAAGCGTTAAAACTAAATGCAAAGCCCCAGCACTTAAAGCAACCTGCACAAAAGCGCATGGGGCTTTGGAACCAAATAAACAACAGCTGCTAGCCGCTAAAACTTAAAGTACTCTTTAGGATTACCATAGCAGATATCTCTAACCATAGAACCCAACAGAGGAATGTCGTTAGTAATTAACCCCTTACTGATATCGTTACCCAGCATATTGCAAAGAAGACGACGGAAGTACTCATGACGAGAGTAGGAAAGGAAGCTACGCGAATCGGTAACCATCCCAACAAAAAGGCGGAGTAAACCTAGAGCCGACAAAGTATCAATATGCTTGGTCATGCCATCCTTTTGATCGAGGAACCACCAAGCAGCCCCCCACTGCATACGACCTTTAACACCCTCGCCCTGGAAATTGCCGAGCATGGTAGCCATCACCTCGTTATCCTTAGGGTTTAGATTGTAAAGGATGGTACGAGTAAGCTTACCACGACTTAGCAAGCTATCAAGGTAACGAGCAAGAGGTTCAGCATAGGCCGTATCTCCAATAGAATCGAAACCGGTATCTGGGCCAAGCGTATTGAACATCACCGTATTGTTATTACGAATAGCTCCTATATGGTACTGCTGCACCCAATCAGACTCGTGGTCGAGCTCGGCAAAGAACGTAAGCATGTGGGTTATAAACTTTTCCTCTTCGATAGCAGAAACAGGCTTGGCAGCCCTTATGCTATTGAATATAGCCTCTACTTCGGCTTGCGTATGAGGAGTAGCGTAGGCAGTTTTAAGACCATAGTCAGACAATCGACATCCCATCTTTTCGAAAAAAGCATGGCGATTACGATACGCATCCTTCAGGTCGCGCAGGGTGGTAATTGAGGTGTTGGCCGACTCGCCAAGGCGATCGATGTAGGCGTTGAGCGAAACAAGGTTAGAAAGGTTAAGAATACGATCTGGACGCCAACCTGGGAGAACTGTAATCTTCCACCCATCGTTAGCAAGCAGCTGATGATGCTCCAACGAATCAGCAGGATCATCGGTAGTGCATAGCGTTTCCACATTCCAGCGCTCGAGCAAGCTACGGCAGGCATACTCGGGAGTTTGAAGCAAACCAGAGCAATGCGAGTAAATACGTTCGGCTGACGCAGGATCAAGAATCTCATCGACCCCAAAAGCACGCTTAAGCTCAAGGTGTGTCCAGTGGTACAATGGATTACGAAGCGTATAAGGAACTGTTTCTGCCCATTTTTCGAACTTTTCGAAATCGGTAGGATCGCCAGTACAGTACTTTTCCTCTATCCCAAGAGTACGCATAGCACGCCACTTGTAGTGATCGCCCTTTAGCCAAATCTCGGTAAGCGAACGATACTGGTAGTTACCAGCAATTTCGGCAGGCGGAAGGTGGTTATGAAAATCTATGATCGGAAGCTTTTCAGCATAATCGTGGTATAGGATCTGCGCCTCCTTCGTTTCGAGCAAGAACTCATCGGTAATAAACGATTTCATTTCGGTAAAGAATTAGGTTAAAGAAGCTGGCATGGAAGAACAGTATCCATATCGCCATAGTCCATATTTTCGCCACACATCCCCCAAATAAACGAGTAGCTAGCCGTACCAGCCCCAGCGTGGATAGACCATGAGGGGGAGATTACCGCCTCTTCGTTCTTCATCCAAAGGTGGCGTGTTTCGTTAGGCTGCCCCATGAAATGGCAAACAGCTTGATTTTCGGGAACTTCGAAGTAGAAGTAAACCTCCATACGACGAGCATGCGTGTGCGGAGGCATCGAGTTCCACACGCTGCCAGTTTTAAGCTCGGTTAACCCCATTTGAAGCTGGCAGGTTTTTACATTCTTGCTTATTATAAGCTGATTAACAGTTCTTTTATTCGAAGTTTCCACCGAACCAAGATCAAGAACATTAGCATCAGCACGAGAAATTTTTACAGTAGGATAGCTGGTATGAGCAGGAGCCGAGTTGAAGTAGAACTTTGCAGGAGCAGCAGCATCCTTGCTGCTAAAAATAATCGCTTCGGCACCCTGACCAACATAAAGAGCCTCCTTAAAATCGAGGTGAAACTGCACCCCATCAACCACCACTACACCAGGAGCACCAACATTGATTATACCCAGCTCGCGGCGTTGGCAAAAGAAATCGGCCTTTAGAGCGTCAATAGCCTCTAGCTTTAGGGGCGAAGCTGTAGGAACAGCACCACCCACCAACATCCTATCATTATGAGTGTATAGCATCTTAACGAGACCCTTAACAAGAATCTCCTCAATTAAGAACTCCGACCTCAGACGTTCGGTATCGTAATGCTTCACGTCCTCTGGATGCGTACCATAGCGTTCTTCGAAAATTGCCTTCATAGCTTCTACTTTTTGGCTGATGGATTAATATTCAGCGATTTACCATTAACAATAACATTTGTAAGCTTTACATCCTTGGCCTTACCAAGCGTGTTGCCCATTTCAACTTTAAGGAAGCTGCAATCAGACAGCACAATCCCAGACACCTGCTTTTCGTACTCCATACCATCAATTAAGATTCCGTACTTAGCCTTCTTGCAGGTTATATTGTTTAGGTTAACGTTTCGTACAGTAGGGAAAAATCGCCCCTTTTCGCCATCCTTGAGTTCATAGTTCATTTCTATTCTCAGAACAGCTTCTGCACATTCGCCCACCTCTATATTTCTCACGTAGATATTTTCGACAACACCGCCACGTAAAGAGTTCGACTTAATACGCACAACTCTATCGAGGAACGGGCTGTCCATTTTGCAGTTTTCGGCAAAAACATTACGGCATCCACCAGAAACTTCGCTGCCAATAACAACACCTCCATGCCCATTTTTCATTGTACACCCTTGTATTACAATGTTTTCGCTAGGGATATTCCAACGACGACCATCGTTGTTCCGACCCGACTTGATGGCAATACAGTCGTCGCCAGTATTGAAGTAGCAATCTTCGATGAGCACATTCTTGCACGACTCAGGATCGCAACCATCGTTATTTGGCCCATTGCTCTCTGCGGTAACACGTCTAACAATCACCCCATTGCACAACAGCGGATGGATGAGCCAAAATGGCGATCTGATAATCTTAACATCCTCAATAAGCACCCTTTCGCACTTATAGAAGTTAACGAACTGAGGACGAAGCATGTCCGTTTCTTTCATCATTCGTTTTGAAATAGGGACACCAGTTTGCTCCATTTTTACCAGCTTTGCCTTACCCTCAACGTTATGTTCTTGGCTAGCCATGCCATCTTTCCATCCGTACTCCGGACGCCCCTTCCATGGCCACCAGTTACCTTCATCGGCCATTCCATCAAGCGTACCCTTTCCCGTTACTGCAATATTTTTTTGGTTGTAGGCATAAATCAAAGGCTTAAAGTTGTAGCAATCGAGCCCCTCCCAACGAGTAAGCACAAAAGGCGTATAGTCTTTAGGGTTGGTAGAAAACATCAGCGTTGCCCCCTCTGAGATATGCAGATTTACATTGCTTTTAAGGGTAATTGCACCCGTAAAAAACACCCCTTTGGGAACTAACACCACACCTCCACCATCTGCCGAGCAGCGATCTATTGCACTATTAATTGCAGCACCTGAGTTAAAGGTAGCCCCCTCCTTAGCGCCAAAATCAACAATATTGTAGATCCTATTCGGAAAGGAAGGTTCAACAATCTGCTTCAGTATTACAGCCTTCAAATCCCACGGGTTCGACTTCCCCAAAGCTATCTTTGAAGAAAAAAGGGCTACCATCAAAACAGCACCTCCTAAAACCCTTAACACATTTCCCCTCATTATTACTATAGTTGATTGATGATTACAATACGCGAATAGCAACCGGCTCGGAAAGCTGAGCTGCTAGCTTATTGAGGTAAGCAGTAAACTCATCTTTACTTTTAATACCATTGGGCTCGAGCTCCCAAGCACCCAAGAAGTAGTACTCAACAACCCCCTTTTTAGGTTTAAGCACAACCACATGGTTATCCTTATCGCTTGTAACCGTAATCAAATCGGCACTACGAAAAAGGACTGCAAGCCCCATATTATCCTTATTTAAGCTCTGTTTCCCCCAGGTGGCAATATACCCCCAGCCCTTAGCAGAACCCTTACTAACTATAAGTTCGGCCTTAGCATCCTTTATGATACCAGTGCATAGGTTTCCAATGGTTCCATCTATCTGTAGCTCTTGCCTAGAAGCTCTGCTACCAGCGTCGATGGAGATACTAGATCGAAGCAGATGCTTACCATCTGCAATATCCCAACCATAGTAGGTGGTTTCGACCCTCGACTGCACCCTACCATCTACCGCAACCTTGCTATAGACACTATCGGTTTTTGCAACACGCTGAGCCTTTTCACCATCCCAGTATGCAATGGTTCCTACTCCCAACGATGGACCAACCTTAAGAATATCCATACCCCAGCTGCTAAGCTCATGGTACGAGTCGAAGCTATCGACCCCAACATTCTGCAAAACCATATCGGATGTTCTTTTACCGAAGAGATCGGTAGCGTTACGCCAATCGAGGTAAAAACGGTAGGCAACCTTATCGCTCTCCCAACCAGGCCCCTCATACTTAATATCAAAGGAGTGATCGGTGTGCTCGTCGGGAACACGAATGGCATTTGTTTTAACCCAAGTACCACCCTGATACTTACGGTTTACAAACTGACCGCCTTGCTTTAGCGTAATCTCTGCGTAGGTACGCTTTGGGTAGCTAAAGGAAGAACTTGCCTTGCGAATTTCGACCTGCTTACCCCCCTTTGCAGGAATAGCTACAGGAAACACAACATACCTTTCGTTTTGGTAGGTTGCCACCTGAAGGGCGATTTCGGACGTTCCATCAACAGCAACAAAGCTTGCCTCATCGAAGGCCGGAAGCTTAGCCTTTACTTTTGCCAACGGAAGCTTTACCATATAATCGTCAAACGCAACAGCCTCTTTATTGGTAAGCGAAACCTTCATACCTTTTTGGGCAAAGCTGCCCAACGAGCAAGCTATCAGGGCAAAAGCAATAAGTTTAGTTTTCATAGCGCGAACATTATCAAGTAGCTTAAAGGGAAAAGGAAGCTACTCCACCACCCCATCAAACTTTGTGATGGCAGAGTAGCCATATTAAGAGCAGTATAATCTCCTAATAACCATATGCATTTACAATCTTACCGTTCGAATCGTTAATCACCTGTGCAGGTATTGGTTGCACATGACGATCGGTAGTAATACCTTCGCAGTACATTCTCAGCCAATCGGTGTAGGCAGCTTTAATGGTTGTACTAAGGTTGCCAATCCAAGCTTTAGACGAGTAGCCAGTAGCATCGCCAGTAAATTCGGAGTAGAAGTTAACGGTGCTCATATCAATCTCGTCGGGATTGGTTGTAGAGTACTTGTAGTACAGCTTTTTAGGCGCAACACCGTTGGTCATTAGTAGGCGACTGGCTTCACGAGCTTCGTTAATCTTCGTCAAGAACTTGCCCCAGCGAACGAGGTCGAACTTGCGAATACCTTCGCCACCAAACTCCCAAGCCCTCTCCTTAACTATTGCATCGAAAAATGCTTCCTTAGACGATAAAGCAGCAACATAACCATCAACCTTTACAGCCTTATCGGCAGGAGAGAATGCCCTAGCACGAACCTGCTTAAGAGCATCGGTCGCAGCAGCTGTAGGACCGTTGTTTAATTCATTCTCCGTTTCTGCGTACATCAAAAGCACATCAGAGTAGCGCATTACCACCCAGTTAATACCGTTTAGCACTTTCCCTGTAGCTTTACGATTAGTAGCAAGTACCGTTTCGCTTGCCCACTTAAGGTTCCACTTTCCGATGCGGTAATCGTAAGGATTATCGTAAACCTGCGCCTTAGCATTCTTATCGTACGAATAGATGGCAACAGTAGCGTCACGACGCGAGTCGGTTGGATCAAAAGAGTACAGATAGCTTGGTAAAGCCACGGTATAAGCCTGGTTACCATAACCATACTTCGGATTGGTAGTCATACGAATTCCAATAGAGTAGGCCACTTCACCAGAGTTGGTTAGCCCCATACCTACTTCGAATATCGACTCATTTGCATCTATCTTGCTAGCACACTGATCTTTAAAAAATTGGATAAAAGATGGAGTAAGCCAGTAGCAGCTCTTTCCTACAATCTCCTTACACTGCTGGTTTGCAATTTGGTAGTACTTCTGCCAATCGGCACCACGAGTAACAGTTTGATCGGGACGGATGGAGTAGCCACCACGCATAAGAGCTATACGAGCAGCCAACCCCTTAGCAAATCCGCGAGTAATTCTTTCGGGATTACCAGCACCAGCATCGTTAATCCAAGGAAGAAGCTTTTCCGCAACAAGCAGATCGTCAATTAGCTTTTCGTAAATAACATCCTGACTAGTTTTTTCGAGGTAAAAGTTTGAGCCATCAGAGTTTGTAGGCTCTGTTTTGAATGGAACATCACCCCAAATCTTTATTAGATCGGAATAGAACAGCGCACGAAGCGTAAGAGCCTCAGCATAGTACTGCTCCATCTGCTTTTTTTGAGCAGAACTTAGCCCTTCAGAACCCCAATACTGAGGAACCTTTGCAATAATAAGGTTAGCACGCTCAATTCCTCTATATATTTCGACCCACGACTTGCTAAGATCGCTATTTGCGGTGGTAGCAAAGCCGTTGCTAATTCCGCGACGATCATCGTTCTTGTAGTCGGTTGCCGTAATAGATGTTGCCTCGATGTCCGTATTGGTAACGTAGAACATGCTCATACGGCTCGAGTAGGTCTGATCGAGCGTAAGCTGCGAATAAACCCCCATCAAAGCATTTTGCACAAAGGCAGGGTTGGCAAAAACAACCTCATCGGTTTGCTGCGACTGCGAGCTGGTTTCCAAAAAATCGGAGCAGGATGTTGCGCTACCAGCAAAAAGTGCAACCGCTGCATATAGTAATAGCGTTTTCATTGTTAAGCAGACTTTAGAAGTTTATGTTTACCCCTACAACATACTGACGGCTACGAGGATAGGCCGAGTAATCGACATTTGGTGTAAGTGGTGTAGATCTACGAGTATCAACCTCTGGATCGTATCCCGAATAGTTGGTCCACGTGTAAACGTTGTAAAGAGTTGTGTAGAAGCGTAGCGACTGAATCTTTACTCTTTTAAGCAAGCTTGCAGGAAGGCTATATCCTAGCGTGATGTTGTTTAGGCGAAGGAATGAACCATCTTCTATTGCCCACGACGAAAGGTTAGTGATAGTATATCGAGGGCTCCAGATAGTTGCATTCTTGTTGACTTCCTTCAAACGCACAGGGTCGTTACCTACAAAATCACCAGTAATCGCATCAACCACAGTAAAGCGGTTATCAGAGTTCATTCCAGACAAGAGGTTATTGTACAGACGGGTATCGCCAAACTGCGTGAACTCCATCTTGTTGGCATTGTACACATCGTTGCCGTAAACCCAGTTGAAGAATACCGACAAGTCGAACCCTTTGAAGGTAGAGCTTAAGCTAAAACCGCCTGTATGCTTAGGATTTGCGTTACCAATTACAGCTCTATCGTTGGTACCATCTATTTTACCATCGCCATTCAAATCTTTGTACTTCATTTGTCCTGGCATGGCTTGTGCTCCTGTAATACCAAAGTTGCTTGCAACATTGGAATTTAGCACCCACTTCTTGTTAACATCATCGAACGTGAAGTCATCGAAGCTATACATGCCATCATTAACGTAGCCATACATCAAACCAACTGGGCGACCTTCCTCTACAAGGTAATCACCAGCAGGGTTACCATCGCGAATCCAGCCAGAGCTAGTTAAGAAGGAATTTATGGTACCAAGCTCCTCTATCTTATTCCTATTAAAGGCAATGTTTGCTGAAGCTCGTAGGGTAAAGTCTTTCTTGTCGATAATCACCCCTTCGAGAGAGAACTCTAGCCCCTTGTTTTGGGTTTTACCGATATTCTGCATTTGTGAGGTGTAGCCTGTATTAGCAGGGATTGTAGCGGCAAGTAGCAGATCCTTAACATTGTTGAGGTAAAGCTCTACCGAACCGTTAATACGAGAGTTGAAAAGTCCAAAATCAAGACCAAGGTTTCGGGTAATAGTCGTCTCCCACTTTAGGTTCTCGTTAGAAAGAACCGAGCTTGGAATGAGCATATTCTGGAGCGTTTCGTTAACGTAGTATGGCTTAACCGATCCTGTTTGGTAAAACAACTTCCATAGCCCAGCAGTGATACGGTTGTTACCAGCCTCTCCGTAGCTAGCTCTGAGCTTAAGGGTCGAAAGCCATCCTTTGGTAGATTCCATAAAGCTTTCTTCGTTAATACGCCAAGCAAGAGCACCCGATGGGAATATCGACCACTGATTGTCGGAAGCAAACAGCGATGAACCATCAGCGCGAAGGGTGAACGAAGCCATATACCTATCCTTGTAGCTATAGTTTAAACGACCAAAGAACGACTCGAGGTTTTCGGCAGGAGCCTTATAGCTAAGCGTAGGCTGAGCAGTTCCGAGGTTCATATTTGCCAAGACAGTCTCCTCGCGTAGCCCCTCTGGGAAAAAGCGCGATTCTGCAGTAGTGGTATTGTAGGTGTACGAGTTAAGCTCTTGGCCAACCATGACATTAATGTTATGACCAGGAAGGATATCGCGCTTGTCGTATGAAAGCGTATTCACCATTCTCCAACGCTGCGAGTTAAGCTTGCTAATAGAAGCCATAGGCAGTCCGCTGCCATTGGTTCTAGACTGAGGAGTATTGGATCCGTAGTAGGTATCGGTTGTTTGCTCGCCGAACTCTATACCCCACTCGGTACGGAAGCGAAGCTGGTCGATGATATTCCAAGTAAGACCGCCATTGTAGTTGCTTACCATTTTGCGCTGCTGACGGTAGTCGTCGTTAAGCACATCAATAGGGTTAATCAAGCTACTCGAGCCTTCTAGCTCATCCAGATAGTCGAGGTTTGTACCTTGCGAAATGTCTGCTATACCTGCTGTTGGAGCATACTTAACTGCGTGCTTCAAACGAGCATTCGACGAAGAACCTGCAGTAGAAGTTCCTGCTCCATCAACCTTAGTATAGGCCATCCTAGAGTTAAAATCGAAATCTAGACCTTTAGCAAGGTTAACAGTAAGCTTAACGTTAAGGTTATTACGCTCAAAACCAGTTAGTCGCATAATTCCGTCTTCGGCATTACGGGTAAGCCCAACGTTATACTTAACACCTTTCGATCCTCCAGTAACCCCAAAGTTGTAGTACTCGGTAAGAGCAAGCTTACCAAATACCTCATCCTGCCAGTTAGTACCAGCCTGTTGCTTATAAAGATCTAAATCTTTGAATGTTCCATAGTACTTTGTAAAGTTATCGAAGGTTGTTCCTGTGCCACCGGTTAGCTCGTACTGCCAAAGTGCATACTCGTATGGATTAAGCACATCGAGCTCCTTAGCAAGCCAACGCTGACCGAGGTACATGTTAAAAGAAACGGAGATTTTACCCTCAGAACCGCTCTTGGTTGTAATAATTACTACACCATTTGCACCACGCGAACCGTAGATAGCGGTTGAAGATGCATCCTTGAGCACGTCAATTGATTGAATGTCGGAAGGAGCAACATCGCTAATACTGTTTACAGGAAAACCATCCACAATGTAAAGGGGCGAGTTGTCTTGAGTGATAGAACCACCTCCACGAACACGAATCTTAACCTCCGCATCAGGCGATCCCTCTGAAGTGGTAATCTGTACACCGGCCAATCTACCTGTAATGGCCTGTGCGGCCGATGAGACTGGAATGCTCGATATGGTTTTTGCGCTTACCGAGGATACCGATCCTGTAACATCCTTTTTACGGGTAAAACCATAGCCTATGGCCACCACTTCTTCGAGCTGTACCGACGAGCTCTTCATAATAACGGTTAGGTTTTTTTGTCCTTTCACAGGTACATCCTGATTCTGCATACCTACGAAGGAGAATCGAAGTACTGCAGCGTTTAAGTCTTTTACCTTAACCTTAAAGGTTCCGTCTATCGACGTGGAAGCTCCCACAGTTGAGCCCACAACCTGAACAGATACGCCAGGTAGAAGCTCTCCTTTTTCATCCTTTACCACGCCAGTCACATCCTGAGCCTGAGCCATTGCGCTCGAGATCCCCAAGAATGCCATTAGCAGGAAAAGCTTAAATGAGATGTGTTTCATCGTTGAAAATTAGTTTTGTTAGGTTTCTGTACTAAAAATTCCCCAGCTTTATCTTTCTAGGTTGTCTTTCTGTGTGTCTGTCTGGGATTCATTTTTACGATTGCAATTTATGACTACAATTGCTCTTTTATGGGTGTTTTTTATACCATTAAGGGGGGTATTACGTCACATTTATAACATTCATTAACCTCAAAAAATCATTATACAATCTTAATTATTAGATACATAACTACATTTAACCCTTATTTAGCTAATAAAAAAACGGGATCCAGACATCAAATCTGGCTCCCGTTGCTATTCGTTATTAGTATCCCGGATTTTGCCAAAATCCGTTCGGATCTTCTCCCTGAGTTCGGTTGGAAACTGCATCCATTTGGGTCTGCGGAATTGGGCGAAGGAGGTGTATCTCCTTTATGTTTGCCTTTGCAGAACCATTATACAGAGTAACCCTCTCGATCAGCTTTTTTGTACGCTTTAAATCAAACCAGCGCTGCTGCTCACCGCAAAGCTCTCTTGCACGTTCGTCCAAAATAACGTTGATATCCTTAGCAGTAACTTGCGCTACTTCGGATGCGTTAAGCGTGTTAGTCTTTCCGGCAATTGCACGTGCTGTGCGTAGCTCGTTAAGTCGATCTGTTGCTTGAGACGTATGCCCTGCCATCATATGCCCTTCGGCTGCGATAAGGTACATCTCCGACAAACGGAACACGAACGCATCACGGGCGCAAAGATCGCTGATAACAGAAGTGGTATAATCGTCAAACTTTTTAAGCTGAATATACATCCTATTACCTTTGTAGTTTTCGTTACCAGTGGTACCAGTTGCAATGGTCGGCAAAGTCCCGGCCTCATCTTGGTACAGTGGGTAAACCTTCGCATTTCCAACATCTGTTCGCGAGAAAAGCACGTAACGATTAGCTGCTCTAGCTATTTGTGCCGCAGTTGCCTTTTTCTTTGTTAAGAAGATGGCGGTATCTCGCATACTGGCATACCCAGAAGGAGCTGCAACACCTGCAGCAAAGGCTGCTTGTAAAGATGGAGCAAGCTTGTACACATCGCGGAACGAAGCTTGGTAACGCTGATCCGTTTCATCGTTAAACAGATCTAGCAGGTAGCCCGATGGAACAAAGCGGGTAAATCCTTTGCTGTATGGCTGGTAGCTAGTTCCTAAGTCGTACTTTTTACTTGCGTAGGTAAGCGTCTTGTTTGCCTCTGTATCCGTACGTTTAAGAACCCCTGCTGTTGCAGGTACAACATTCCAAACTCCAACAAACATAAGGTGCGATGCATTACCACCAATAGAGTTCGCTGCATTTCTAATCATCATTGCAGCCCAGTTCATCTGCTTACCTTTTTCGTCGAGCTTCAAACGTTTAGGCATAATGTTATTCTCAAGGATGCTCGAATAGTCAACATACCAAATAGTCTCCTTATTGCTTATGCCATTTTCGTTAGCACCCAACCAGCAATCGGCGTAGCTGCTATAAAACGAGCTTCCACTTCCTGCAATCACCTCTTCGGCAGTAGTTGCTGCATCTGCATATGCTTGGGTATCGTTAAACTTGCTGCCTTTGTAGAGCAGAAGCCTTGCTTTTAGTGCTTTTGCAGCCCAAAGGTTCATCCTTCCTGTTTTGGCTGTTTTACTCGCTAGCTTTGCAATAGCATCCTCTACATCCTCTAGCATAAAGGCGTACACATCAGCCTCCGACGAACGATGAGCAACAGTAGTAAGCTCCGTAATGGGCTCCTTGTTAATCTGAACAGGCCCCCAAGTTTCTACTAAGTGCCAGTAGTAAAAGGCTCTTAGAGCTTTTAGCTCTCCGATGTAGGCATTCTTTTCGGCATCAGATAGAATTGACGTTGGTGCTGCTGACACATACTTGAGCCCCGTATTGCACACATTAATTGCAGTGTAAAATAGCTCCCAGTACTCGTCTAGACAGGCGTTCATCGTCTCTTTCGAGCTCGTTGCTACTTCGGGTGTTATACCTGAGTAGTCGATTAACACCTTCTGGCGATTATCGTAACCTGTCAACCAGATATCGGTACCACCTTCGCTTAGTCCAAATGCCGCCTCTTTACCATACCAACCTCTAAGGTAGGCGTAGCTCGAGGCCACCAATCCATCCAATCCAGACTTGGTGGAGTAAACCAGCTCTTCGGTTGAGCTTGTCTTGTTCTCCTCTTCTAGGTAATCCGAACAAGATACATTCAGCAGTGCTGCAAGCATTACTACTGATGTGATGTAAGCTATCTTTGTTTTCATTGATATTCCTATTAATCGTTTGCTGTTGTTACATAACTCTTTGTCTAACGACTTAGAATTCGAGATTTAGACCTACTACCAGCTGTTTCGACAACGGATTAGAGATAGCACCACCTCTTTCGGGATCGTAGTTGTCTAGATTGCTGAAGGTGAAGTAGTTTTGCATCGATCCGTAAACATACACCTTGCTTAATCCTACCTTAGCAGAAAGAGCTGTAGGAATAGTGTAGCCAAGAGTTAGCTCCTTAATTTTTACAAACGAAGCTTTCTCGAATGCGAGAGCTGGCATATCATTTTGCGATGCAATACCCGGACGAGGGAACTTTGCTCCCTGATTTTCAGGGGTCCAGAAATCTACTGCTGGCGAGCCATCAGCTTCAGTAGGTTTGTACGAGGTGTTGTAGTCGTACTGAATCCACTGACCGATACGTGCATACATCAGAGCCGAAAGGGTTATACCTTTGTATGACAAGCTATTGTTCCATCCTAGTATAAACTTCGGACTTTGATTGTACACTCGCTTATCTAGATCAGAAATCTTACCATCGCCATTTCGGTCAACAATCTTTATGTCGCCCGGAACTCTTCCGTAGGCTTTGGCTTGCTCTACTTCTGCAATACTCCAGCAGCCATTGGCTTCGTAATCGTAGAATGCTCTTGCTGGCTGCCCAACAATAAGCGCTAAACCTGTTATCGATAGATCTTGGGTTGCTCCACTTGCTAGCGCTACAACCTTATCCTTATTCATTGAGTACGAAAGGGTAGAGCTCCACGTAAAGTCTTTTGTTTCGAATACTCGTAGATTAAGCGATGCTTCGATACCTTTATTCTCGGTTGTACCAACGTTTGTTAGTACTTGAGGGTAGGCTGATGTTGCTGGAAGCCCTTTGTATAGAAGCAGATCGTAGGTCTTAGAGAAGTAAACATCTACCGTTGCCGAAATCCTGTTTTTAAGAATACCTAAATCTAGACCAAGGTTGTAGGTTCTGGTAGTTTCCCAAGTTAAATCAGGGTCCCCAAAGTTTGCTGGAACCTGACCCGAAATAAGCTTATCACCAAACGAATTGGAAACCTTGTCGGCTCCAAGTACAGTTAAAGTGCTGTAAGGTTCAACGGCGGCATTCCCCGATTTACCCCAGCTGGCGCGTAGCTTAAGGTTGTTTACTACTCCAACATTTTCGAAGAAAGGCTCATCGGACACAACCCAAGCTCCTGAAATCGATGGGAAGTAACCCCACTTATTACCTTTTGCTAATGCAGAAGATCCGTCGGCACGTAGCGATGCTGTTAGCAAGTACCTGTTAAGCAGCTTGTAGTTGGCTCTTCCGAAGTACGAGAGCATATTTTTTCTTACATAGCCGTTGGCAATTGCTCTTCCACCTGGAATAATGTTGGAGAGCTCGTAGAATGAGTTCTTTCCGTAGTGATCCTGCAGCCCGTACCCCGACAAGCCGTGCATTTCGTAGGTAGATTGAGAGGCGCTTTGTCCTAGCAACAGCTGTAAATCGTGCGCACTTCCTACCTTGAATGAGTAGTTAAGGGTATTCTCCCATGTGTATGAAAGCGACTGCGTGTTTTGAACTTCGAAGTAGGAGCCGCGTCCAGATTGGTAGTTGCCTGTACACATGTAGTCTTCGTACTCTCCAAAGCGATTCGAGTTCTGATCGACACCCAAAACCGTTTTAAAACGTAGATTATCGATAATCTCCCAGTCGAGCGCAACGTTTCCAAACAAACGGTTGCTCTGGGTATTATTCTTGTAGTAGCCGTCCACTTCGTTAAGCAAAGGGTTGGTGTGGCTTGTTGCTAGCTCCGATGGCTTGTCTAGTATTGCACCGCTTGCAAGGTAGGGCTGTGCTAGGGTATGCATCTTTATGAGCTGGGTGTAAACGTTGTCCTGCCTACGGTTCCAATCTCTATTGGTGTACTGCAAGCTTGCAGCTAGCTTTACTCGTTTGCTAAGCTTGTGGTCTAGGTTTACTCTTCCGTTGTATCGCTCTAATGCGTCGTTCCTAAGTAGCCCTTGCTCGTTCATGTAGCCTAACGATACGTTAAACGATGTGGTTGCATTACCTCCCAGTACAGATACTTCATGGTTTTGTGTGATGCTGTTACGCATAATTAGGTCAAACCAATCTACTCCGCCTTCTTTGTAAAGGTCGTAAACCGACTTTTCGTATGGCGAACTTACTACTGTAGAAAGCACCTTGTCGGCTGGATAGTCGGACAGCTTAGTTGTACCCCAAGCTAAGGTTCCTTTTTCTGCATTGTAACGCTTGCGTTCGGCCTGAAATAGGTACTCGTCTTCTGCATTCATCAGCTTGGGTAGGTCGGTCGGACTGTTGAAGGAGACATACGAGTTAACGCTAACGCGGGTTTTCCCTTCGTTCTTCCCTCGTTTGGTGGTAATAATAACCACTCCATTTGCTCCTCTTGTCCCGTAAATTGCTGTCGATGAGGCATCTTTCAGTACTTCTATGGATTCGATATCCGAAGAGTTGATGTCCAGCGTTGATCCATACTCAATTCCGTCAACCAAGAATAGTGGGGCGTTAGATGCTATAACCGAACGGTTTCCGCGCAACGTAATGTTTATGCCTGATCCTGACTCGCCGCTCGATTTTGTAATATCCAAACCTGCAACTTTTCCTTGCATCGACTGAAGGGCGTTGTTGCTTGCCGTTTTAACAATTTCGTTCGATTTTAGTGATGATACCGCTCCTGTAAGGTCGCGCTTCTTTACAAATCCGTAACCGATGGCCACCACCTCTTCGAGCTGCACGTTAGAGCTCTTCATGGTTACGGTTAGGTTCTTCTGCCCCTTTACTGGGACATCAAGGTTCTCCATTCCTATAAAGGAGAATCGCAGGATAGCTGTGCTTAGATCCTTGACCTTCACCTTAAAGGTTCCGTCTATTGCCGTCGATGTCCCAAGCGTCGAGCCGACAACCTGAACAGACACGCCGGGCAAAGGTTCTCCCTTTTCATCTTTTACAACACCACCTACATCTTGCGAGTGGGCGACGAACCCTCCTAAACACAAGAATACGATAAGCAGTAAAATTCTTGTTGAGATGTGCTTCATTTTGAGAATTAAGTTATGTTAGGTTAGCACCTGCTTACTCTGTTCGTGCTGTAAATAGGATTGCTGCTACTCGCACTTTTCGTACAGGTGATGATGCAAGTTAAAAAGTGCTAATGTTAATAAACATAGAATTTCATACCAAAAACAGGGGGTATTTCTCTCACAATTCATGGTATTTTTTCATCATTTTTAATTATATTATTGATTTACTGATTCTTAAGATTTTAACACTTAAAAACCTTCATTACCAATATACAACCACTGCTGTAAATTTCAGCTAACCACTACTGCGCAAAAAAAGGTGTACCTGCGCGTGGCAAGTACACCTAACTAGCAAATTCTGCTCACCTAAAAAGCTCTACCTTTTCGAATGAAAATACTCGTACTCAAGGCTGGCCATAATAAATGGACCAACCCCTTTAGGATCGTTATCGCGCTTTGGTTCGCTGATGTAGTACTCATACGATCCGTCACGATAGGGATTGCCTCCCAAGCCTGCTACTGCACAGCAGCTGGTCAGACTAATTGTTCCATCTGCATTGTTTTTTATAAACTGCTTCAAAATGCCTTGGTAACCTCGCTCTGCAACTTGCAGGTACGACTTATCTAAATATCCCAACCTTACTCCTTTTAGCAGGGCGTAAACAAACATCGACGATGCGGTTGCTTCTAGGTAGTTACCTTCTCTTCCTTTCTGATCGAGCACCTGATACCACACGCCGGTTTGCTTATCTTGGTACTTCTTAATACCGCTAGCAACCTGCTTAAATATTGCAAGAACGTCTGCTCGTCCTTCCTGTTTAGCAGGCAAAATGCTAAGCGCATCTACCAGCCCCATGGCATACCATCCCATGGCGCGTCCCCAAAAGTTGGGCGAACAGCCTGTTACCTTATTGGCCCATGCTTGCTGCTTTTGCTCGTCCCATCCATGGTAGTTCAAGCCTGTTTTGCTGTCGTAGGTGTGCTTGTTAACAATAACAAACTGCTTAACTACGTCGGCAAAATCGTTGGGTCGGTTAAACTCTTTTGCATACTGGGCGTAAAATGGGGCTCCCATGTACAACCCGTCAAGCCACATCTGGCTTGTATATATTTTTTTATGCCAAAAACCTCCTTCTGTGGTTCTAGGATGCGTATCTAGCTGCCCCCTAAGTATATCCACTGCCTTTTTATACTTTTCAGTTCCTGTTTTTTTATACAGGTAGATGAGAAACTTTCCTGGATTAACGCGATCTATGTTGTACTCATCAACGGTATAGGTACTTATTGCTCCTGTTTCGTCTATAAACTTATCGGCAAAACCCTTTGCGTAGGCGTAAAAGTGCTCATTCTTTGAGCTATCAGCCACCTGAAGCATGGCAAGTGCCATCAATCCCTGGGTATAGTCCCACTTAGGTTGCTTTACAAAATCGGCCATCCAAAGCTCTTTATGACGCATCATTTCCGATTCTGCCATTTTAGCTGAGTACTTTATATTATTGGCTTTTACTTTTGGTTTTGCTCCTGCCAGCGCTTCGCTGCTGATGCATGCTACCAGCAGTAGCGCTGCTCCAAAAGTTGGGAACTTAAGTTTCGATGTTAGCATACTATGTCAAGTTTAAATTAGGTTTGCTACTTTGTCTTTTTGCCTTGCTTCTCCAGCTTACCTTTCCACTTCTCGTACTTGGGGTAAAGCTCTGCAGGCCAATCGCCATACCAGCCATAGCCGTTTCTTCGTTCATAGCCTATTTCAGCAATATCATACTTTTTTACTCCATCCCTGTCGCAAACGTAGGGGCGCATATCTTCGAGGTTGTAAAATCGTGCCCATATTGGTGCTGCGCTGTCGTCTGCCACCAACCTTCTATCCGACTTCCCTTGATTATTCGTAAACGTTTCGAGCCTCTTACCAAGAATCTTTGCTCTATCAAACCAAGCCATTGCACCATTAACGGCATCTACTATTTCGTTGGATGGCTTTTTTATATTCATCAAAAGTTTTACGATTTCGGCCGATTCGAGTCCCGAAAATGATGGAAGCTCGTACGCTCTTGCTTTTGCAGGTTTCAGCGTTATCTCGTCGTGCTGTGCACACCAAGCTGTTCGTTTTCCTTCTACTACAATTTGTGTTTTGAGAATGCACTCTACCCCCTTTTCAAACATCTGTGCTGCTTGCTGTGCTTGGTCGTTGGTGGTAATTGCCATATAGAGCGAGTCTCGCTCTGCAATCTTTTTTAGGAGGTTAAGCACGTTTACCATTGCATTGTCGTTGTAGGTTATGTGCGAATAGTAACCCTTACGTTGGTAGAACTGTGGCCAACCACCATTCTTCAGCTGCATTCTTTTCAAAAATTCAAATCCTTTTGCAAATGCTGCTTTGTACTCTTCTTTCGGATTTGCACTGTATATTTTTGCTAGAAATGCTAGCTCGGTAGTTGTTGCTCCGTTATCAATGGTCGATTCTTGCAGTAAATCCTTCTCATCAACAAGTGCAGCTTCGTGTGCTTCATCTAGCGTGTCTTCCATCCGCTGATTCTTGGGCCAACCGCCACAACTTTTCTGATAGAGGAGTATGTTGTGGGCTACTCGCTCTGCTTCTTTGCTTGTAAACCAATCTAAATTCTTCTCTTTTATGTAGCTGCGCCACTCCCTTGCCATTTTGGGCGTTCCATGATTGGTTTGCCCCCATACGTCGGCTGCTGCAACGATTTGAAGTAGCAACATGGTCATTATTGCGGTGCAGCACATCTTCGAGTGGATAGTCTCGATTTTCATCGCTTCTTATCTATTATGGTTAGGTTTCGTCCGTCTGCTTCCTTTTATTTACCCTGCTAATATCATACTATTACCTCTATCTGTGCTTAATTTTTTTCCCAATAACAATGGGTAAACGTAACATTAAAGCTTCTTTTCGGTATCAAAAAAGCGTTCTTTACTGCTTATAAACGCCCTTTTGTAAGCAGAAACCTAAATAAATAAGGGATACATATCACGATATCCATATTGCTGCTGGTCAAACCTCATCACAGCAGGCTGTGGATCACTTTCGTGCTTCGAGCTATGCCTGCCGGCTGCTATTTAGGCATCTCCTTCGTCCTTTTTTTCATTTTTTACTTTCTCTAGGTAGCTCGATGGACTCATTCCGTAAACATCTTTGAAGCACTTTCGGAAATGGGCTAGATCTCTAAAGCCTACTGCATACACCACCTCCGATATGGTTATCTTATTTTGCTCTAAAAGTTGTGCTGCTCTACGTAGCCTTATGTCTCTTATAAACTCTTTTACCGTCATATTGGTTAAGGCTTCTAGCTTTCGGTAAAGCTGCATCCTGCTAACCCCTACTTCTGTAGAAAAAAGCTCGATATCAAGCTCTGGTTCGGCCATATACTTTTCTACTACCTCCACAGCTTTGCGTAAAAATCTTTCGTCTGGCGATGCTATGGATATGTTGGTGGGCTGAAGTAGAATCTCGGTCTTTAGCTTTTCGCGTAGCTTATTCCTTAGCAATAGAAGGTTATCAACCTTTACGTTAAGTATTTTAACATCAAACGGTTTCGTTATATAGTCGTCTGCTCCTGCTATTAATCCGCTCATCTCCGACTCTTTAGAGTTTACTGCGGTTAGCAGCACTACTGGTATGTGCGATGTTCGTTCATCCTTCTTCAGCTTCTTACAGAGCTCTCTCCCGTCCATTACGGGCATAAGCACGTCTGATAGAACTACTTCTGGAATGTACTTGACGGCCATTTCAAAGCCTACCTTCCCATTTTCGGCTTCTAGCACGGTAAATTCGTGCCTAAAATGCTCTCTTATAAACGTTCGTATATCCGAGTTGTCGTCAACAACTAGCAGGTACTTGGCCGATGCTACAACTGCTTCGCTATCTTCTGCATGTGCTACGGGATGCTCTGTTTGGCCTTCTTTGCCTACTTCGTAGTCTTCTAGTATTGGCAACCTTACGTAAAAGGTGGTGCCTTCGCCTTCTTCGCTCTGCACTTCTACATCACCTTTTAGCAGCTTTACAAACTCTTTAACTATGGATAGTCCAATCCCGGTGCCTGTTACTCCTTTTGAGTTGGAGGCTTGGAAGAATCGGTTAAACACGTTGTCAATACTGCTGGTTGGAATACCTCTTCCGGTGTCTGATACCGCTATTTCGTAGCAGCCTCTGTTCGATCCGTCTTCAAACTCATACCTGTCTTTTAGTGCTACTGTAAGCTTTACTTCGCCACCCTGACTGGTAAATTTAAAGGCGTTAGATAGCAGGTTGTTTATGATCTTTCCTAGCTTATCTGCATCCATCCAAACCGAGAATTCGCGCTGTGGAAGCTCTAATTTAAAACGGATATCTTTTTCTACCGACATAAACTGAAATGGCTGTATGGCACTTTCTACAAAGCGCACCAAATCTCCTTTGTCGTACTCTACGTGCAGCTTCCCTGTTTCTAGCTTCTTAAAGTCTAGTATTTGATTTACAAGCTTCATAAGTATTAGCGCATTGCTACGAACCATCCCCAGCAGGTTTTTGTCGCCTTCTGCTAGCAATGGGTTTTCGAGCATCTTCTCTACGGGACCAATTATCAGGGTTAACGGGGTTCTTATTTCGTGCGATACGTTGGTAAAGAACTGCTGCTTCATGGTGTCTATCTCATGTAGCTTTTTGGCCTTGGCCTTCTCAAAGATTAGCTTGTTGCGTAGGTTGGCTCTGTTTGTAAAAAACTTAATAACAGTGTAAACTACTCCAAGAAATGCGATAAGCAGCAGCAACCTAAACCAAATAGTACCCCAAAATGGTGGGTTAATGCGTACTTTAATAGATGCTCCTTCTTCGTTCCAAAGTCCATCAGAGTTAGAGCCTTTTACCTTAAATGTGTAGGTTCCTGGTGCTAGATTCGAGTAGGTTACTGTTGTTTGATTTCCTGCATCTATCCACCTATCTTCCAATCCTTCTAGCTTGTATAGATACTTATTCTTATTAGCTTTTGCGTAGTTAAGAGCTGCATACTCGAACGTTATCATATTTTGGTTGTGCTTTAGCTCAACCTCTTGCATGGTATATACTCGTTGCTCGTTTTGCCCCTCTTCTTCTTCTACTCGTAGTGGTTCGTTAAAAATGCTTATGCCAGTTAGCACTACGGGCGGCTTGTAGCTGTTGGCCTTTACGTACTTAGGATTAAAGATGTTAAAGCCATTTATTCCGCCAAATAGCAGCTCTCCTGATTGCGTCTTTCCGTATGCTCCATAGTTAAACTGATTGTTCTGAAGTCCATCTACGCGGTAGTAGTTCATAAATGTGCCTCTTTGCCTATCAAATCTTGATAGGCCGTTGGAGGTGCTCATCCAAAGGCCTCCTAACCCATCATCTACAATCGAATAGGTAAAATCATTTGCCAATCCGTCAGCCTCTGTGTAGTACCTTTTTACGCCTCTTCCTTTTTCGTATAGTGCCACGCCATGTCCTTGTGTTGCCAACAGGTACTTTCCGTTACCTAGCTTTGCAAACGAGCGTACTACTTGGTTTACAACAATCTTCCTTCCTTGCTCTGGACTGTATATCACTAGGTTGTCATTAGTTCCAAACCACAGGTCGCCCTTCTCGTCTTCATCAATCCAATTAACTTGCGATCTTCCGGCTATATCTCTCCGTCCTACAAAGCTATCAGTTACCGGATCGTACAGATCAACGCCTCTGTAGGTTCCTACCCATATCCTATTTTTGCTATCCTTAAAGGTGGTCCAAACTCTGCTATCGCTCAGCGCTCCGGCCTTCTGGGGTGCCGAGCTGTATGTTTTTACCACCTGCTTTGTTCGTATGCTTACTACGCTAATGCCGCCCATGTAGGTCGACACCCACACGTTTCCTTTTCCATCTGGCATAAACCACTTAACACAGTTGGTTTTTAGCGAGCTATTTTCCGTTGTTATTGCTGTAAACCTATCCGTTGCTCGGTTAAGTATGTTTATTCCTCCGCTTTCTGTTCCTAACCATACTTCGTTGTTGCTGGCGGGCCAAATGGCATACACTTCGTTGTCTGTCATTCCTTTATCGCGCGAGTTAGCCAATGAGTAGTGCGTAAAGTACTTCTTCTCGTCAATTAGGTAGCTTACTCCGCCTCTTGTTCCAGCCCATAAGTCGCCTTTTGCATCTACAAACAGGCTTAAAATCGACGACTGTCCAAGGCTCGTTTGCTCGTCATCGTCGTGCCCGTAGTGGGCAAATCGTTTGCTGTAGGCATTGTACGAAAATAGGCCTGCCCTTGTGCCAAACCAGTAATCGCCATTCTTATCTTGTATGATGGCTTTAACGGTCTGCGATCTGTCTTGGGTTGGATAGGGCTGCAGCTTTTGTGCTTCCAGTGCACCTTCTTCTACATAGTAAACGCCACTGTTGTAGGTTCCTATCCACACTTTTTTATACCTATCTTGGTAGAGCGACCAAACTTCATCGTTCAAAAATCCTCCTGTGCTAAGAACTACTCGCTGCAACCGCTTTGCGTTGGGTTGGTAGATGAAAAGCCCCTTGTCTGATCCTAACCAAATTCGTCCTTTTTGATCTACTAGTAGCTTTTTGATTGCTCCAACTGTAATGCCTGCTTTGCGTGTGTCAACAAAGGTTATCTTGCGTTGTCCTTCTTGATTCGTTATGGCGTAGAGTCCATTATCGCACCCTACCCATAGCGCCGAGTTTTGATCCGACCTAATGGAGTTAACTGATAGCTTGTCAAATGTAGATCGATAAACCTCTTCGAAATTTTCGACTCCGTTGCGTAGCCTAAATAGGCCACCTCGCTCTACACCTACCCATATTACGCCTTCTCTATCTTGGTAGATGTCGCGTACCAATCCGCCTGTTGGTATTACTTCCGATTTTGCTTTAAGGCTATACCTCTTAAAGCGTCGTCCGTCGAACCGGTTCAGACCATGACTAGTTCCTATCCACATCCAGCCATCCTTGTCTTGAAAAATTGACTGTACCTGGTTGTTCGACAAGCCTTGCTCTTGCGAAAAGTTATCAAATCGATATTGGGAGCTACTCTGCGCTTGGACAGTGCTTATGCCGAGCGCTACTCCTGCTATTAGTGGAAGGACAAGCTTTATGATGTGCGTTTTCATAGGCGTGCTAAATGGAGCGTAAAACTAGCGAATTGTAAAATTAAGCTAACGTAAATTTGTCCCAATTAAAGGGGGTATCCTTCCCGAAACAGCCTTAAATTTACATCAAACTACACCTTAAATACATTGATAAACAATATTTTAACACAAATAGTATAGAATAGGCATAAAAAAAGGTGCATTTAGCACCTTGCTTCAAGCAGCTCTTGCAGCTACTTCTTCAATCTCTTCTGTATTTCGTCTCGTATATGCGAAGCTCGTTCGTAATCTTCTTGCTCGACTGCCTCCTTCAAAAGGTTGTTGAGCGATTCTACGTTTAGCGACTCAAATTCCGATTCGTCAAATGGACGTTGCTCTTCTACTTCGCTGGGTTCGGTGTCGGCACTTTCTTCGGCTCCTGCTTCTTCTTCGATGTAAACTCCTGCCCTATCAACTATTTCCATTGTCGTAAAAATCGGACATTTAAACCTAAGTGCTAAAGCTATTGCATCGCTGGTTCTCGAGTCTATTACCACCTCCTTTTCGCCATTAAAGCAAATTAGCTGCGAGTAAAAAACGCCATCCTCAAGCCGGTAAATGTTAACCTCAAGCAGCTCTATGCTAAACGACTTGGAGAAGGCCAAAAAGAGGTCGTGAGTTAGCGGACGTGGTGGGGTTAACCCCTCAAGGTGTATGGCAATCGACTGTGCCTCGAATCCTCCTATTATAATAGGTATGCGCCTTAGCCCTTCCTCTTCGGATAGAACTAATGCATAAGCACCTGATTGTGTTTGACTATAGGATATCCCCAGTACGTTAAGCTTAACTTTTTGCATTATATTCTGTAAAGTAATGGTATCTACCAATTCAAAATACTAAGTTAGGTATTTTAGAGTTACATCTGCACATCATTTTTGACATTTTTCTGAAAGATTTTTCGAAAAATGGGCAAAAGAAAGCTTGGCACCTTTGTATTTGTAAATCAAAGTTTATACATTTGCGGTTCTAATCGAATTGTACAAATTAAACAGAACCGATGTACGCAATCGTAGAAATCGCAGGACAGCAGTTCAAAGTACAAAAAGATCAGAAGCTATATGTTAACCGTCTCAAGGGTGACGAAGGAACCCAAATTAGCTTCGATCGTGTACTGCTAGTCGACAATGACGGACAGGTAAAGATTGGTGCACCTGCAGTAGAAGGCGCCAAAGTAAATGCTAAAATTTTGTCTCATCTTAAGGGCGATAAGGTTATCGTTTTTAAGAAGAAGAGAAGAAAGGGCTACAAAAAATGTAACGGACACCGTTCATACCTTTCACAAATTTTAGTTGAAGACATTATTGCGTAATTTATTAAAGTAGTAGAACAATGGCTCACAAAAAAGGTGTCGGTAGTTCCAAGAACGGTAGAGAATCGGAAAGTAAACGACTAGGTCTTAAGCTTTTCGGAGGTCAAACTGCAAAGGCTGGAAACATCATCGTGCGTCAAAGAGGCACCAAGCACAACCCAGGCCTTAACGTAGGAATGGGGAAGGATCACACCCTATTTGCGCTTGTTGATGGTGTTGTATCTTTCAAAAAGAAGAACAACAAGTCTTTCGTAAACATACAGCCTATTTCAGCTGAGTAGGTAAATTTTACGGCAATAAACTTATTACGATCTCCTGTTTTTTTGCAACTTTGCGGTTGCAGAACAGGAGATTTTAATTTATATAAAATACATCTCGCATGTTAACCCTCAAACAGATCAGAGAAGACAAGGATTTAGCCATTAAGCGCCTTGCTGTTAAAGGCTTTGATGCTTCGGCGATTATTGATGAGATTGCTGCGCTCGATGATGAGCGAAAAGCTATTCAAGCTAAGGTAGATGCAGACCTCGCTGAAATGAACAACATCTCCCGCCAAATTGGGGTTATGTTCAGCCAAGGCAAACAGCTGGAGGCGAACACGCTTAAGCAAAAAACCCTCGACATGAAGGAGGCGACTAAAGAGCTTCAGGCTAAGCTTGCGGAGGTGGAGGTGCTGCTAGAACAAAAAATCGTTCTGCTTCCTAACTTCCCATGCGAGCTTGTTCCTGAAGGTAGAACTCCTGCCGATAATGTGGTTGTACGTCAAGAGGGCGAAATGCCAAACCTTGATATGCAGGTGGCGCTTCCTCACTGGGAGCTTGCTAAAAAGTACGATATTATCGACTTCGAGCTGGGTGTTAAGCTTACTGGTGCTGGGTTTCCTGTTTACAAAGGCAAGGGATCTAAGCTACAGCGTGCGCTAATATCTTTCTTCCTCGACGAAAATACAGCTGCTGGATATACCGAAGTGATGCCTCCTCTTATGGTTAACGAGGCTTCGGGTTTTGGTACTGGGCAGCTTCCTGACAAGGAGGGCCAAATGTACCACGCTACTGCTGATAATTTTTACCTTATTCCTACTGCCGAGGTGCCTGTTACCAACATCTTTCGCGATGTTATCCTCAATGCAAAGGAGCTTCCTGTTAAGATGACTGCCTACACTCCTTGCTTCCGCCGCGAGGCTGGTTCGTATGGTAAGGATGTGCGTGGCCTAAACCGCCTTCACCAGTTCGATAAGGTTGAAATCGTTCAAATAGCCCATCCTAACGATTCGTATGCTGCGCTCGATGGCATGGTTGCTCATGTTGAGAATATCGTAAAGAAGCTTGGCCTTCCTTACCGTATCCTTCGCCTATGTGGTGGCGATATGAGCTTTACGTCGGCTCTTACCTACGATTTCGAGGTGTACTCTGCTGCTCAGGATCGTTGGCTAGAGGTTTCGTCGGTTTCTAACTTCGAGAGCTTCCAGTCGAACCGCCTAAAGCTTCGCTTTAAGGATGATGGCGATAAGAAAACGCAGCTGGCTCATACGCTTAACGGCAGCTCGCTTGCGCTACCTCGTATCTTGGCAGCGTTGCTCGAAAATAACCAAAGCGAAAAGGGCATCCGTATTCCTGATGCGCTGCAACCTTACACTGGGTTCGAGTATATTTGCTAATCCGCTTTTTATTTGCTAAATATGTGGGCACATCTTCAGCACGTTGATGTGCCCTTTTTATGAAAAAAATTCCTTATGGCAGGATTCATTATCAATACAACTTTTAGCGTAGATAAGTCTGTTAATCAAGCTTGGCTCGACTGGATTCAAAAAGATTTTATTCCGTTTATTCAAAAATCGGGTATTTGCAAAAGTCACCTTCTAACTCGGGTACTTCTGCAGGGTGGCGAGGACGATTTCACCTACTCGCTTCAGGTGGTAATAAGCGATCCTCAACAAACGTTGCTGTACGATTCGCTCTGCCATTCGGCTCTTGAGAAAAGTCTTCCTGAGATGTTCCCTAACACGGTTTACTACTTTAAAACGGTGCTTAAAATAATCGAGTAGGCTCTGATGAAGGATACCCACAAAAGCTACCTTTTTGCTTCGCTTACCATTATTTTTTGGAGTACCGTTGCGACGGCGTTTAAGGTTGCGCTAGGAAATGCTTCTATTCCGCAGCTGCTTTTTGTTGCTTCGGTTACTTCGCTGGTTACGCTTGGCGGTTTCCTAATTGCTGGTGGGGCAAAGCGATTGCTCATGCAATCTAAAGCCGACCTGCTCAAATCTGCTATACTGGGCTTTCTAAATCCTTTTGCATACTACCTTATCCTATTCAAGGCGTACTCGCTTCTCCCTGCTCAGGTGGCTCAGCCTATTAACCAGATTTGGCCCCTGGTGCTCGCGCTGCTTGCAGTGCCGATTCTAAAGCAGAAGCTTCCGAGAACTACTCTAACGAGCCTGGTTATCTGCTTTGCGGGTGTTGCTCTCATCTCGTCTCAGGGCGATGTCAACATATTTGGCAAGTCTAGCCCATTGGGGGTTGGATTGGCGTTGCTGAGCTCAGTTGTTTGGTCGGTTTACTGGCTTACTAATGTAAAAGATGAACGCGACAACGTTGTGAAGCTATTTACCAACTTTGCCTTTTCGGTTTTATACATGCTGCTTCTTTCTCCTTTTGTTGATGGTTTCTACAGCTTTACAATAGAGGGTGTGGCAAGTAGTGCATACGTTGGCCTCTTCGAAATGGGTCTAAGCTTCTTCTGCTGGATGAGCGCACTTAAGTATGCCAAGTCGGCTGCAAAGCTCGGACTTTTCATCTACATGGTGCCTTTCATCTCGCTAATCTTTATACACTATGTTGCTTGCGAAGCTATAAGAAGCACTACCTTTATCGGGCTTTCTATTATCGTAGCGGGCATTCTGTACCAACAAAAGGATTTACTACTAAAAAAGGAAGGACGTAGCGTTGAATAAGGAAGATAGGATTATCCTTGGAATTGACCCTGGCACTAACCTCATGGGTTATGGTGTAATAGCTGTTAACGGGCAGCAGGTTAAGCTGGTGTGCATGGGGGTAATAGACCTAAAAAAGTTGGGAGATCACTACGTGAAGCTCGGACGCATTTTCGAGCGTGTTACCTCTATTATCGACCAGTACAAGCCGGATGAGCTGGTTATTGAGGCTCC
>Ga0209464_10000078_pt1 | contig 32117 bp, 18 predicted proteins | sample DOMMetBare1Fresh_2_FD_187473 | JGI IMG/M metagenome (GOLD analysis project Ga0209464, IMG submission 187473) | Wetland sediment microbial communities from St. Louis River estuary, USA, under dissolved organic matter induced mercury methylation -... | ecosystem: Environmental > Aquatic >...
ACGATCTATTCGGACAGTTCCCTTTCCGCGAATCTACGGAGTACGACTTTTCGCAGCTTCCCAAAATTTACTCTCGTAAGGATGCTGTTGTACGTATCGAGTCGGAGCTTAAGGAGATCATCCCTTTGCTAAAGCAAAAGGGGGAAGTTCCTTACGGTAGGGTTACCCGTGCTGCGGCTCAAATGCTTCTAGCAAAGCTATACCTAAACAATCAGGTTTATACAGGTACTGCTCCTTCGTTTTCTGATGGTACTGGTAGATGGGATGATGTTATTAGTGTTTGCAACGATATCATAGGATCGGGTAAGTATCTTTTGGCCGATGATTACTGGAAGCTTTACCTTTCGGATAATGCAGCTTACTCCAATCAAACAGAAACTATTCTACCTATAGTTTACAATGCTGCCGCAGGTATTGGTGGAACTCCTTGGGTTAACCAAACCTTGGGTTACTTCCAAACTTTTGGAACTTATACTTCTCAAAACTGGAATGGTTGCTGTACAACTCCAACATTCTTTGATACTTGGGATCAAACAGACCCACGCTTTAAGGATGATCGTTTGAAGTCTAAAACCGGATTTAACCTTGGATTCCTTTTCGGACAACAGTACAATGCTGCTGGTGTTGCGCTTAAGACAAAAGAGGGAAGCCTTCCTTTGATATTTACCAAGGAGTTTAGCATTCAAAATTCGCCAGAAGCGGCCGGTATTCGTGTAGTAAAGTATGCACCAGATCCTGCTACGGCATATCCAGGGTCTAGCGAAAACGATTTTCAGTACTACCGCTTAACCGATGTTTACCTAATGCGTGCCGAGGCTAAATTGCGCAAAGGCGATGCAGCTGGTGCTCTGGCTGATATGAATGCAGTTCGTACTGCTCGTAACTTTAAGCAGCTCACCTCCGACGAACTTACGCTCGATAAGATTTACAACGAGCGTGGCTACGAATTTTACTGGGAGGGTTCTCGTCGTAATGATATGGTTCGCTTTAACAAGTATTGCCTAGCTCGTTACGAGAAGAGTTCAGAGACTCCTACCTATAAAATCCTTTTCCCCATTCCTGCTTCTGCACTAGAGGCTAATCCTACCCTAGTGCAAAATCCAGGGTACGTAAAGTAATTTGTTGATGGTTAGGTAGATGGCTCTGGCTATCTACCTCCCTTCAACCTTGCCTTTCCGAAGCAACGCTTCATCAATTTACAGCTAACGATCATTTACTATAACGCTTTTACGCTATGCGACTGTTCTTGCATGTAGCGGCAGTAGTGCTATGTCTTTTTGTAGGCCAAGCTACCAACGCTCAGCAGCGCTTTAAGCCCGCTCCTAAGTGGCTAGAGCAGGCTGTTTTTTATCAAATTTATCCCCAAAGCTTTAAAGATACTGATGGCGACGGTATTGGCGATATCAACGGCATCATCGAAAAGTTAGACTATATTAAGTGGTTGGGATGTAATACATTATGGCTAAATCCTTGCTTCGAGTCGGCATTTCAAGATGCTGGTTACGATGTGATAGATTTTTATAAGGTTGCCAAAAGGTATGGCACTAACGACGATTTAGCTAGGCTGTTTAAAGAAGCGCACAAGCGCAAAATGCGTGTGTGCATCGACCTAGTTGCTGGGCATACATCTATCGAGTCGCCTTGGTTTAAGGAATCACAAAAACGTGAGCGTAATGAGTTTTCCGATAGGTATATATGGACCCCCGATTCTACCATCAAACCCGAGAAGCACGTTTCTGGTAGGTTTGAACGTAACGGAACCTACCGAAAGAACTTTTTTGATTGCCAACCTGCACTGAACTATGGTTTTGGTGAGCCTGATCCTGCTAATACTTGGGAACAACCGACATCTGCCGAAGGACCTTCTAAAACCCGAAAAGCTTTAATGGATATTATGGATTACTGGATGGACAGGGGGTGTGATGGGTTTAGGGTAGATTTAGCTTCGTCGCTTGTCAAAAAAGATCCGAAGCTTACGGAAACAAACAAGCTTTGGGCCGAAGTTCGCAACCACTTTCAGGCAAAGTATCCAGAGGGGATTCTACTTGCAGAGTGGGGGAATCCTCGTAATGCTATAAGGGCTGGGTTTATGATGGACTTTATTATTCAGTTTGGAAATAGCGGTTACAACGAGCTGTTCTTTAACTCCGAGGGTGTTTTTAAGAAGGATACCTGCTACTTTAGCTTGGCTGGAAATGGTTCTCCCCAGAAGTTTATGGATAACCTTAGGATGCAGCTCGATTCGGTAGGTTCTGCTGGGTATGTATGTATTCCAACAGCAAACCATGATTTTCAGCGTCCTCGTAGTGGAGACCGTAATACTCCCGAACAGCTTAAGTGTGCGCTTGCTTTCTTTTTTACCATGCCTGGCGTTCCGCTGGTGTACTATGGCGATGAGATAGGAATGCGCTACATCTCGGGCCTTCCTAATAAAGAGGGTAGTGTTGTAACTCGTGGAAACAGAGCTGGTTCTAGAACTCCTATGCAGTGGTCTGGTGGTGTTAATTCAGGTTTCTCTACGGCATTACCCAAGCAGCTGTACCTACCTGTCGATTCACTTGCTGGTGCTCCTAATGTTGCTGATCAGGTTAACGTGAAGGGTTCGTTGCTGTCATTTACCCGTAGCATGCTCGAGCTGCGTAAAAAACATCCTGCTCTAGGTAGCAAGGGACAAATAAATTTCTTAGTACCAAAAGATAAGGCTTACCCGATGATTTACACGAGGGGAAAGGACGGATTGCTCTATTTGGTGATTGTAAATCCTTCGGGTAAGCCTCAAAAGACTTCCATCAACAATAGCTTTGGGATTAAAAAGGCAAAAATGCTTACGGCTTGCAATACTTCTATTGTGGTAAGCGGTCAAACCATTCATATAGAAGCTGATGCAGTTTCGTATGGCGTGTATCAGCTAAAATAGTATAGAAATACAACTTGAATAATGAAGAGACTAACACTGTTGCTTCTTGCGCTGGTAGCCCTTTTTAATGCTGCACAAGCACAGGACGAATGGAAAATAAAGGCCAGCAACATTAGTGCCGACAGCTACTATGGTGTAACGGTTGCCAACGGTATGGTTGGTATTGTATCGTCGCCCGAACCGCTAAAGGTGCAGAATATTTTGCTTGCTGGGACCTACGATATATACGGAAGAGGAAGGGTTGATAACTTCCTGAATGGTTTTAATATGTTGAACCTTAGGCTGATTATTAACGGATCGACAGTAACAAAGGCAAATGTCAGTGGTTTTGAGCAGGTACTGGATATGAAAAGGGCAGAGCTCAAGTCGTCATTTACGTTTAAGGATATTGCAAAGGTAACCTATACCTACCTTGCGCTGCGCCAGCTGCCCTATTCTGTTTTGCTGGATGTTACTGTCGAACCGCTTAAGGATGCAACCATTACAGCTGTTAACATTCTCGAGACGCCCGACTCTTTTAGGGATAGCAAGTACTACTACAACGAAATTAATCGTAAGCATGTTGGTTTGGGCATTCTAACTTCTATGGCTAAAAGTCCAACCGGAAAGCTATCTATCGGAGCATCCTCGAGCTTTATCTTTCCCGAAAGGCGAGGAGAGGAGCCTCGCATAATTCACGAGACACCCAACGCCAGCTCGCATCAAATGAAGTTTACCAAAGAGCTTAAGGCTGGTGAGCGCTATACATTTACGCTTGTTGGGTCAACAATCTCGTCAGCTTACCATACCGATCCCTATAATGAGGTAGAACGGTTAACCATATTTGCTTGCCTCGAAGGTAGATCAAGGTTGCTGGATAAGCACTATAAAGCTTGGGATGCATTGTGGCAGAGCGATATTGAAGTTGAAGGAGATGCTCAAGCTCAGAAGGATATAAGAAGCATGCTGTACCATCTCTACTCGTTTGTTCGAGAGGGTTCGCAGCTTTCGGTATCGCCAATGGGGCTCTCTGGGTTGGGTTACAATGGACATATATTTTGGGATGCTGATACTTGGATGTTTCCTGCTCTGCTTATACTACATCCCGAGATTGCCCGTTCTATGGTTGATTATAGGTACAATATGCTCGCTGCAGCTAAGCAAAATGCCTTTGAGCATGGCTATCGTGGGGCGATGTATCCATGGGAGAGCTCCGATTCTGGATTCGAGCAAACGCCTGTTTGGGCGCTTTCCGGAACGTTCGAACATCATATCACGGCTTGTGTTGCTCTGGCTGCTTGGAATTATTATTGCGTAACCCAAGATCTTGATTGGCTGAGGGTTAAAGGCTGGCCGATTCTTGAAGCTACTGCCGATTTTTGGTGCAGTAGGGTTGATAAGGGCTCTGATGGAAGGTATAGCATTAAAAATGTCGTTGCAGCCGATGAATGGGCTGAAAATGTTGATAATAATGCATTTACCAATGCATCAGCACGGGCAAATTTACGTGCTGCTGTTGCTGCTGCAAAGCTGCTTGGTGCTAAATCCAATAGGGAGTGGGGTACCGTTGCCGATGGAATTGTGGTAGAAAAGATGCCCAATGGCGTTACCCGTGAGCATAGCTCATACAATGGCGAAAAGATTAAACAAGCTGATGTAAACCTTCTTGCATACCCTTTAAAGGAGGTTGTTGATAAGGGTCAGATTCTAAAGGATTTAGAGTTCTACGAAGTTCGTGTGCCTGAAAAGGGAACACCTGCAATGACTCAGGCGATTTTTGCCCTGTTGTACAGCCGTTTAGGGAATGCTGATAAGGCTCGTCACTTTTTTGAGGATGCTTACCGTCCTAATATGCTGCCTCCGTTTAATGTTATTGCCGAAACTAAGGGAGGCGATAATCCTTACTTTGCTACTGGTGCTGGTGGGGTTATTCAGGCTGTTATGATGGGTTTTGCAGGTATTGATATTACTCCAAAGGGAATTGTAAGGGTTTCTAGTACGCTTCCTGCTGGCTGGAAATCGCTTAAGGTAAAGGTAAAAGGGACTGTTATTGGAGGGAAATAGCTAAAGAATTCTCGGTTAATGGGGCAAACCCAGTTTTGTCTCGTTTTGTAATCCGATTGTGCCCCATTATACCGGGAGTTCTTTGCTTCTATGCTTTGCTTATTGTAAACACACAGATTTAATAAAAACAACAATCAATGGGATTTCAGCTAATTGATTACGCCATTTTGGTGGCGTACATTGTGATAATCGTTGGCGTTGGACTTTGGGTTACACGTCGGAAAAAGGGGGCTGGTGAACGCGATGCTGCCGACTATTTTATTGCTAGCAAGAGCTTAAGCTGGTGGGTTATTGGTGCTTCACTTATTGCAAGCAACATCTCTGCCGAACAGTTTATTGCCATGTCGGGTTCTGGTTTTGCGCTAGGTATGGGTATCGCTTCTTACGAATTTATGGCTGCTGCTACGCTTATTGTGGTGGCTGTATTCTTCTTGCCCATCTTCCTTCGTTCTGGGATTTATACAATGCCGCAGTTCTTAGAGCAGCGTTACGATGGTAGGGTTAAGCGCGTTATGGCCATCTTTTGGTTGGTTGTATTCGTGTTTGTGAACCTTTCGTCTATACTTTACCTCGGTGCTCTTACCGTAAAAAATGTTCTTTTCGAGGGGCAAAATGTACTTATTGGTGGTGTTATGGTCGATCCTCTATGGATTGGTATTATTGGACTAGGCTTACTAGCGGCTTCGTTTGCTATTGGTGGTGGACTAAAAGCTGTTGCAGTGACTGATGTTGTGCAGGTTTTCTTCCTTATTGGTGGTGGACTTATTACTAGCTATGTTGCTCTTAAAGCTTTTGGTGGTACAAGTGCCCTCGATGGTTTTATTAAGCTTACCAAGGAGGCTCCAGAGCACTTCGACATGGTGCTTACCAAGGGAAAAACTCTTATTCCGGATGGCAATGGAGGTGTTAAGGATGCTTATATGGATTTGCCTGGATTAAGCGTGCTGCTGGGTGGTATGTGGGTTGCAAACCTTTACTATTGGGGTTGTAATCAGTTTATTATTCAGCGTGCACTTGCTGCAAAGAGTATTGGTGAGGCTCAAAAAGGATTGGTTTTCGCTGGTTTCTTGAAGCTGCTTCTACCTCTTATTGTGGTTATTCCTGGTATTGTTGCCTTTGCAATGAAGGCAGACATTGGTAAGTCTGACGAGGCTTATCCTTGGCTTCTTTACAATATTGTTCCTACGGGTATAAAGGGTCTAGCCTTTGCTGCACTTGTGGCTGCTATCGTAGGGGCTGTTGCTGGTATGCTCAATAGCATTTCTACCATTTTTACGATGGATATTTACCAGCCTTATGTCGATAAGAATGCTTCGCAAAGTAAGCTTGTTAAGGTTGGACGTATTTCGGCAGCGGTTGCTCTTTTGGTAGCCTTCCCAATTGCTATAACCCTTCAGCATCTCGATCAAGCTTTTCAGTTTATTCAGGAGTTTACAGGTTTTGTTAGTCCTGGTGCTCTTGCCATTTTCTTGCTTGGTTTCTTCTGGAAAAGGGCAACTGCAAATGGCGCTTTACTTGCGGCCATCGGTACTTTTCTATTCTCGCTGCTTTTAAAGTGGTTTGCTCCTATGCTTCCGTTTATGGACCGAATGGGCATTGTTTTCCTTCTTTGTGTTGCAGTTATGATTGTTTGTGCGTTTGTAGAGCGTAAGGGAAGCGATAAGGGTGCTATCGAAATTTCTCCAGAGCTATTTAAAACTTCGGCTGGATTCAAGGTTTCTGCGCTAATTATAGCCGTTTTCCTTGTTGCAATCTATACGTTGTGGTGGTAGGGTAACATGTGTTAAGTAGAGAGGTTGGATTGGGTTATCCTGTATCCTAATTCAGCTATACCAGAGGGTGGGGAGGTATCTCCATCCTCTTTTTTTGGTGAGCCCTTCTTTCCGAAAGATACGACCTTTCATTACATAGCCTTTTCTAGCTAATTTCTGCAATGTTCTGAAGCATTCCTACTATAATTTCAGTACTTTCATCCCCTGCTCCATAGGGCAATGCGCACTCAATACCCTCAATAAGTATGGTATTGTTAAGTAATTTCTGACATTCGTCTTTCAGGTAGTATTTTAGACAATCACTTGAATTGACAATCTCTTCAAAAATGTTTGAACAATTGTTCAGAATGTAAATAATATCCTCAAAATCATGGCTCTGTCTTAAATCGTTTCCTCCTCGATTTTTATGAGCTTCTAGCTTTGCTGCTAAGTAATATGCTGGAGGAAAAATGTAGATTTCGTTTCCGTCTGGTAAGAATTTGGTTATTCTATTCTCGATCCCTTCGGAGTACCACCTGTTGCTAAATCCAAGAATTGCTTCGTCGGCAGGCATTACATCTACTTTTATATCTCGGTAAACCCATCTGCATATTGGAGCCCCTGATGTAGTGTCATTGGTAAACTGTTTCTTACGCAAATTTTCTTCTAAACAAACATGAGCAGACCTAGATTTCAACTCAATTACGCAATCTATATCAACAGTTGGCCTGATGTCGGATGCTGCCGGATCAGCAACGTATAGTTCTGCTACAGCACCACCCACAAAAACCATGTCAGCTTTTAGCTCCTCTAAACCGTTAGCAACAATTTGCAGCATTTTTAAGTTGATGCTAAGCATGGCTTACCCTTTTGTTCAATTCTTCAATGGCAATCTTTATTTCTCTAACTCTGCCTACTCTAATGGTATCAACGATTACCAGCAATTCATAAAATAGCTGATCTCCTAGTGCAACTTGTGGTAAAGTCTTGTATAGGGGCTCGATGGTTTGCCCTCTGTGTGTCCCTTTTGCATAAGGCCAGACGTACAGCTCATTACTCGATATATGTTCTACAATGGGAGGAGTCGAATGGGCTGTTGGAATTCCTCTGGCAATCGACCCTGGTTGAGTAGGGAATACATACTTTAGCCCATAAATCAGAAATTCTACAAATGAGTTTACGTTGACTTTACGTTTTTTTGAGTCGATTAATCCTGCAATTTTACATCTATTTAGCACTTCAGAGATTTCCGAAGCACTTATCTCTAACGATTTTGCAATATCGGCATTAAGCCATTCGTTATGACCAATTGCTACTATTTTTAAAAGTACAACAATATCTTGAGGTCTCATTCCATTATGCTTTTTCATAGTAGGTCTTTTCTTGAATTACAGCGATTCGCAATTCGCGAATCGCGAATTTGATATTTCGAATATAGGTAATTAAATTGAAATAAGGCATTTAGATGGAAGTTCAATTGCAGTAAGTCTTCCAAGTTTTTTACTGTTTCTATATACGCAACCTGTATCAATGTTTATTACTTTTAGCTCGAGCTGTATTTGCCTCTGGGTATGAGAAATTTCAGTAGGTCTATGGCCATGTATAATTGTTCTATTCGCTAATTGCGGATGATTGTATTGTTCGGAGCTTTGTCGAAGCATTGTATTGGTATCTTCAAATGGGTTAAGAATGCTATCATTAAATCCAGCGTGAACAAATAGGTATTCGTCGATCGAATGAAAGTATGGTAAATTGCTAAAAAAATGGATGTAATTCTCAGCAATATCAATTGGTTGCTTTACACCGAAGCTAGATAGGGTGGAGTCGCCACCGTTCTGAATCCAAGAGGATGATTTTGAATGGCTTGTTATAGCTTCAAGTAGCATAGCCTCATGATTGCCCATTAAAGGGGTAATGTTATATCCTTGACTTTGTAACTCGAGTATGTAGTCAATTACCTCTTTGCTGTTTGGTCCACGATCAATATAATCTCCGAGGAGTATCAGCAAATCGTTTTTTTCTAAGGTTAGGTGGTTCTCAATTAGATTCTGAAACGAATTGAAACATCCATGGATATCTCCGATTGCAAATAGGCGATTGGGCATAATTACTAGCTTATTGGTGCTTAAGTGTGGTTGATTTATTCTGTTGATTGTGATGGAATTGTGATTTTTGGCATAATCACCTCGATTAGGCAATGTAATTATTTAAAAAGTGCTGAAAAGAGCTTCTGCTTTGTATGGTATATGAAAGCAATTGCTCCATCCATAACAATTAGAGGATGTCTAAAAAGGAGAAATATGTATCTCTACGTACGACGTGTGTCGTGCTACTTTTTAGACATCCTCTTGGTTGTTTTGAGCTATTTAGTGCTTAATATTTACTGATAGAAGTGGTGTATGGCCACAAATTGTAAAGGTTTTTACTTTTTTACGTTAGCACTTGCTGGTAACCTCTTCGTATTTAGGTGTGCTACCTTGTTGCTTCTGTTCTTTCTGGTCTTTTTTAGTAATGGTGTGGGTAACTTTTTTAATAAAGACAAAGGTTATGGGGATAAGCGAAAGCGCATTAGCCCAGATGAGTGGCCCATCCATGAGCATTAAACCGTAAACCAGCCATAGTATTATGGCAACCTCTACAATACAGTACATTGATAGCGATATGCTTCGCGTATCGTTGGTGCGGTAAACCTTATATGCCTGAGGAAACTGGTTTAGTGTTGAGAGAATAGCCGCTAACGATCCAACAATTTCTATAGTGGTCATGTGTCGAGTGGGTTAAATTATAAATTCAAAGTTCTCTTTCTTATGCTTGTTGTACAGCCTCTTGTCAAAACGGTAGAGCTGTGCAGGCTTGTGAGCAACACCCTCTTGCCACTCTTCTGTTGCTACCAAAAACTTCATCCCCGATATTTTACGTCGAAAATTTCGTTTGTCGAACTTCTGGTCAAGAATTATCTCAAAAAGATGCTGAAGCTGCCCCAAGGTAAACTTTTGTGGTAAAAGTTCAAAAATAATTGGATGAAGAAGCATGTCAATTCTTAGCTGTTTTAAAGCTGCGTTAAGTATGTCCTTGTGGTCGAATATTAGGTCGAATGCTTCATCTACGTTCTTCCATTCGGCACGGTCTATTAGCTTTATCTTTTTAGGCTGGTTGAGCTTTATAAGGGAGTAAAAGCCAATTGTAACAACTCTTTCGTGTATAAGCCCGTTGTTTTTTATCCAGCTATACTCGTCGGCATTGCGCATTAGACGGTCTAGATCGCTAAATACGCTAAACTGAGACATAAAGATATCTCGAGCTCCTGTTTGCTCCAAAAGTGTTCTAGAAGCAGTATCCTCCATTCGTTCGTTAAAAAGCATGTGGTTGCCAGGTAGCTTATACCTAAGCTCAACGCCTTTTGCTGTGGGAATGAACTCTTTACGGACAAGCACTTTTAAAAGCCCCTTGTCGTAGGCAAATATTACACAGTCGACTGAAATGTTGGGTATGATAGAACTTTGTACCACTGTAATCGGATTTTGATGTTGTTCTGAGTAGTGCAACAACGTAGTGTTAAACAAATTAGTGTGTAGTTAACATTCTTAGTGTTAAACATACAATGCAAATAAATCGAAAATAAATAACTAAAAAAAGCACTTTTACCATTCAATATTAAAATTTAGATAAATTCTAAATAAACACCCAGTTCTATTGTAAGCTATATAAAATCAGCATCTAATGTTATGGCTATATTGTTAAAGTTTACATTTAAAAACTCGTAAAGTGTTTATATAACACTAAGAGTGTGATAAAAACACTAAAACAGTTTTCGTTTTTGAAAAATATATTGATTTTTGTTAACGACTAACAATTGTAGTTTTTAGAATTAACACTCGGATAATGAGACGTATAGTAGTTTTTGCTATTTGTGCCTTAGCGCTGATGTCGTTTAAGCCTCAGGGGAAGCCCAATGTAGAGCAGAGGGTGGCCGCTATGGTTAAAAAGATGACGCTTGAGGAGAAGGTAGGGCAAATGGCCCAAATAACGCTTGATGTTGTTGCTGCTGGAGGCGATAGGTACTCGAGCGCAGAGCCTTTGTCTATTGATAAGGCTGAGCTAAGAAGGGCGGTTGTTACCTATAAGGTAGGGTCTATTCTTAACACCACCAACAATAGGGCTCGCGATTTAGCCACATGGAATAGGATTATAGGAGAGATTCAGCAGATTGCTACGCATGAGACAAGGCTAAAAATCCCCGTGCTATATGGTATAGATGCGATACATGGAGCAACCTACTCGTTAGGAGCAACCATGTTTCCTCAGCAAATAGGATTGGCGGCAACGTGGAATCCTGCTCTTGCTCGTAAGATGGGCGAAGTTACAGCCTACGAGGTTAGGGCTTGTGGCATTCCTTGGAACTTCTCTCCAGTTCTTGATCTTGGAGCAGATCCTCGTTTCTCTCGTCAATTTGAGGGATTTGGTGAAGATCCATACCTCGGAACGACCATGGGGGTTCAGCTGGTAAAAGGATATGAGGGCGATAAGGGTAATCTTGCCGATGGCCATAAGGTTGCTTCATGCATAAAGCACTTCTTGGGCTACTCTGTGCCAAACTCCGGAAAGGATAGAACTCCTGCATACATTCCTGATAATGTGCTTCGCGAGTATCATCTTCCTGCATTTAAGGCCGCAATAGATGCTGGTGCTAGTAGCATTATGATTAACTCTGGTATTATTAATGGCGTTCCTGTTCATGCAAATCCTGCAATAATTACCGATCTTCTTAAGAAGGAGCTTGGTTTTAAGGGGCTAGTTGTTACGGATTGGGGTGATATTGAAAATCTTTACCGTAGGGATAGGGTGGCTGGAAGCATTAAAGAGGCTGTAAAGCTGGCTGTAAATGCTGGAGTTGACATGTCTATGATTGCCTACCAGTACGAAGAGTTTTGCAATGCTCTGGTAGAGCTCGTTAAAAGTGGGGAGGTTAAGCAATCGCGCATTGATGATGCTGTCTCGAAGATTCTTACCCTAAAGGTTAAGCTTGGCCTATTCGAGAATCCTGGTTCTACTGTGGGAGACTATCCTTTGTATGGTTCGAAGGAGTTTGCTTCTGCGGCATATCAGGCTGCAAGCGAGTCTATTACCCTACTAAAGAACAGCAATGTTATTCTTCCACTTGCAAAGGGAAGGCGAATTTTAGTTGCTGGTCCTAATGCTAACAGCATGCGTCCGCTAAATGGAGGCTGGAGCTACTCGTGGCAAGGCGAGAAGACAGATGAATATACCCAAGAGTTTAATACCATTTACGAAGCTATTCGCAGTACAAATGGCGAAACCAATACTCGTTTTGTTGCAGGTGTTTCGTATGATAAAGACATAAAATACTACAAGAGCCATAAGGATGGTTTTGAGCAGGTGTTGGATGCTGCTCAGTGGGCCGATGTGGTTGTGCTTTGCCTCGGCGAAAATTCGTACACCGAAAAGCCTGGTGACTTGCAGGATATGCATCTAGATGAGCTGCAGATTGAGCTTGCAAAGGAGGTTGCAAAGGCTGGAAAACCGATAATCTTGGTGCTTAACGAGGGTCGTCCGAGAGTTATTTCTCGTATTGAGCCACTTACGAATGGGGTTGTACAAACCTACCTGCCTAGCAACTATGGTGGAGATGCACTTGCTGCTATTCTATTTGGAGATGTCAATCCTTCCGGAAAGCTTCCTTACACCTATCCTTCCGCTCCTAACTCGCTTGTCCCATACTATCACAAGCCATCGGAAGAACAGAAGAAGATGGTTGGGGCGTACGATTATGAGGGGGACTACAATCCTCAGTACGAGTTTGGTTTTGGTTTGAGCTACACCTCGTTTGCTTACTCCAACCTACGGGTTAGCAAATCGGAGCTAGGCAAGGGCGATTCGTTTGAAGTTACCGTTGATGTAACCAATACCGGAAAGCTTGCTGGCAAGGAGGTGGTACAGCTTTACACATCCGATCTAGTTGCATCAATTACCCCTGATGTAAAACGTTTACGTCGCTTTGAGAAAATAGAGCTAAAGCCAGGCGAGAAAAAGACGGTGTCGTTTAGGCTATCGACATCCGACCTTGCTTTTGTTAACCTACAAAACAAGTGGGTCGTAGAGGCTGGTCAAGTTGAAGTAAGAATTGGTAATCTAAATCAGATAGTTAACATCCGATAGTTAACCGATAATGTGTTTTAATAAAACGAAAATGTAATGGAAACTAACCTATTTTTAAAGATTGCAAAGCTAAAGAATAAGGGCTGGTGCTCCTTATTCTTTGTGCTCGGTTTTGTGCTTCTGCAGCTCAGCTCTTTTGGGCAATCGAGCCTTGTAACTGGTACCGTAACGGACGAGGATAAGCATCCTCTTCCTGGTGTAAATGTTATTATTAAGGGAACAACAAATGGTGTTTCGACCGACGTTAACGGCAAGTTTGCCATTCAAGCAGCTGCTAAAGATGTGCTAGTTTTTTCGTTTGTAGGTATGCAAACGATTGAGCAGCCTGTTGCTGGTAAAAAGTCGCTTGATGTTGTGCTTAAATCCGACTCTAAAAAGCTGAACGAGCTGGTAGTTATCGGCTATGGCTCTGTTCAGAAAAAGGATGTAACAACCGCTGTATCAACCGTTTCTTCTAAAGAAATTGCCGAACGTCCTATTATTTCTGCAGCTCAGGCAATTCAGGGGAAAACGGCTGGTGTACAGGTGGTTCAGCCATCAGGGAAGCCAGGTGTTGGGCTATCTATCCGTGTTCGTGGTTCAACCTCGGTGGTTGCCAGCAACGAACCTCTTTATGTGGTAGATGGTATTCCCACCGATGGAGTGTCCAACCTATCGCCAAACGATATCGAGAATATGGTTATTCTCAAGGATGCTTCATCTGCATCTATATATGGGGCTAGGGCTGCCAATGGTGTTGTGCTTATTACTACAAAGCGCGGCAAGTCGGGCAAAGCTCTACTTTCGTTTAATGCTTATGGTGGTTTCTCTAAAATTGGTAAAACCATAGATGTGCTTAATACCGAGCAGTACAGGCAGCTGCTTAAGGATATTGGTGGTGCTAACCAAGTTCCTGATGGTATTGCTACCTATACCAACTGGAATGATGAAACGTTTAAAACAGGTAGTGTACAGAGCTATCAGCTGTCGGCTAGTGCTGGTAAAGAGGGCTATACCTACTATGTTTCTGGTGGATATCAGGAAGAGAAGGGTATCGTAGAACCTGCAAGCTTTAAGCGCTACACGTTTAGGGCAAACCTCGATAACCAGCTAAAGGATTGGGTTAAGCTTACAACCAACTTTAGCATGGCTCGTACTCAGAGCATGAATGCGGCTGATAATGCTAGCTCTGGTCGTGGTGGCGTTATACTAAGCGTGCTGAATACACCTCCTTTCCTTTCAATTTGGGATTCTCAGAATCCGAAACAGTATGCTTCCAACCCCTTCCAACCGTCATGGGAAAACCCGCTAGCACAATCGGCTGCTAAGGATCAGAATACTGATTCTAAGATTCAAGGTAGCGCTGCTCTTGAGTTTTCGGTGCTTAAAGATTTGAAGTATAAAACAACCTTGGGAGTTGACTATAACGTTCATAACTGGGACTACTACCTTGATCCTGTAAAAACAAACTGGGGTCGTAAGAATAATGGAATAGGCAAGGCTGATAGGTCTTCGTCTACTGTGTGGCTTTGGGAAAACTTGGTAACCTACAGTAAGTCGTTCAACAAGCTAAACTTTAATGGTATCCTCGGTTCTTCTACTCAACGCTCTCGTTGGGATAACGCTTACATGGAGGGTAAAGATTATCCATCCAACATCCCATTGGAAACTTTAAATATGGCAAACCTAATTGATCCCTATAGTGCAGGCACCAAGGCATCCGAGTGGTCGGTTCAGTCGTACTTTGCTCGTGCTTCATTTAACTACGACAACAAGTACCTATTAACGGCTAACTTCCGTGCCGATGGAACTTCTAAAATGCCTTCGAACAATCGTTGGGGATACTTTCCATCGTTTTCTGCTGGATGGAGAATCAGCGCAGAGCCTTTTATGCAACCAATTGTAGATGTTGTAAACGACCTTAAGCTTCGTGTTGGCTGGGGATCTACAGGAAACCAAGAGGGTATTGGCGATTACTACTACTATGGAACATACGGCATAACTCGTCGTCCTGTTACCGACCCATACTCTGGTCCGCTATTGTGGCGTCAGCGTATGAATAACCCCGATTTGAAGTGGGAAACTACAACTCAATCGAACGTTGGTTTGGATGTTTCGTTGTTTGGAAGTCGAATAGTTCTAAATCTTGATGGCTACTATAAAAAAACAACCGACCTGCTTTTTGATGTGGTTTTCCCTTCTACAGTTGGTCTTGGAGCCCTTCGTCGTAACAATGGCGAGGTAGAAAATAAGGGTTTTGAGTTTAACATCTCAACACAAAATCTTCGCGGGAGCCTTACTTGGTCAACCGACTTCAATATGTCGTTTAATAAGAATAAGGTAACCAAGCTAGGTCTTACCAAAAACTACCTCTACGGAGGCATAGAAAGCAATGGGCAGAGCATCATTCTTCTTAAAGAGGGTGTTTCGTTGGGTACATTCTACGGTTATATTTCCGAGGGAGTTGATCCAGAAACAGGCGATATCATCTATAAGGATTTGAACAACAATGGTAAGGTTGATCCGGATGACAGAACAATTATTGGTAATGCTCAACCCGATTTTATTTTTGGTATGACCAATGCGTTTACTTGGAAAAACTTCAACTTCAACTTCTTTGTACAGGGAAGCTATGGCAACGATATTTTCAACGCTACTCGTATTGATACCGAAGGTATGTTTGATGTAAAGAACCAATCAACCGAAGTTCTTCGTCGTTGGAAGCGTCCTGGTATGGTTACCGACATTCCTCGTGCAGGAAACATCTACAACTCTAACAACTCAACTCGTTTTGTAGAGGATGGTTCGTACGTTCGTTTAAAGAGCGTTACGCTAGGATATACCCTTCAAGGTAGCTGGATGACAAAGGTTGGCATCAACAAGCTTAATGTTTACGTTACCGGACAAAACCTGTTAACCCTAACCAACTATTCGGGTTACGATCCTGAAGTTAACATGGGTGGTGGTAGCAGTACCGTTCTGGGTGTAGATTATGGTACTTACCCTCAATCTAAGTCGGTAATTGCAGGTGTTAATATCGAATTTTAATTGGTGCAATCATGAAATCAAAAATATATTTGGGCGCGGCAATTGCAATGCTCTTTGCTGCTACATCGTGTGATGGATTCCTAGATAAAAGGCCAATTTCCGAAATTTCGGAGGATATGGTAGGAAACGATAGCAATGCTAGCGATACCATTCGCTTTAAAACAGCAGCTCAGGCAGAGTCGTTTCTTGGTAGCTGCTACAACGAGTTTCAGAGTGAGTACTACCAGCTGGATACCTACATAAATGGCGAAATGCAATCTGATAACTCCTATCAGGGTGCGAATGGCGTTGAGCTAGAGCAGGTCGAAAACTACCAGCTATCGCCTACCAACAAGAATGTTACGCGCGATTGGGGCTATCTGTATCGCTTCATAGGTAATACCAACGTCGTTATTGGCAATGTGCTTAAAACTCCAGATCAAACATTCCCTGAAAGCCGAAAGAAGCAAATCAAGGCCGAGGCAATGGTCATGAGAGCATGGTGTTACTTCGATTTGGTTCGTTTGTATGGTGGTGTTCCATTGGTTCTAAAGGCTATTCCATCAATTAATACGGGTAACGTAGAAACGGTTTATCCGCTTCTTTATCCCGAGAGGGCAACCGAAGAGCAGGTTTATGCTCAGATAGAGAAGGACCTTTTGGAAGCGTTGCCTTTGGTTCAAGACTATCCTACGACCAAAGGGGTGGTTTCTAAGGCATTGGTTAATTCTCTTCTTGCAAAATTCTATGCAACCAAAGTTCCTGCCGATTGGAGTAAGGTTAAGCAGTATGCTCAAGCTGTTGTTGCCGACACTCGCTACGATTTGCTAACCGATTATGCTGATCTGTTTAAGGCTGGAGCCCAGCCCAATAGCAAGGAGTCGATTTTTGAAGTGCAGTACAACCTCGGTTCTAACGAGTTTTGGGGGTACGATATGAATATGGGTACCGACTGGAAGAAGTTTAATACGCCTACCAACGATCTAGTAAAGGCTTTTGATGCTGAGAACGATGCCGTTAGAAAAGCCGTTTCTATAACTTTTGCTGATGTTTCGGGTAAGTGGACAGACAAGAACTGGCCCGTAACCAGCTATCCTTTTGCAGGTAAGTACAAATCGCGTGGGGCAAAGGTTATGCTTGTTCGTTTGGCTGACATTATGCTGCTTTTGGCGGAGGCTGAAAATGAGCTTGGAAATACATCTGTTGCTCAAACATGGTTAAACAAGGTTCGTGCACGTGTTTCTCTTAATGGAACTTCTGCTTCTAGCAAAGATGACCTCCGTTTAGCAATCGAAAAGGAGCGTAGGCTCGAGCTTGCGTTCGAGGGGCAGCGTTGGTTCGATTTAAAGCGTACCGGACGTGCAATTGCTGTAATGAACAGCTTTAAGGATAGCAAAGGGGTTAACATCTTTAAGGGTAAAATACAGCCTTACATGCTTACATGGCCTATTCCACAGTCGGAAAGGGATATGAATAGCAAGCTAACCCAAAATCCTGGTTACTAGAAGCGCATTTGTCGAAGCATCTAAAATTTACAGAGGATGAAAAAGTTTATTAGTTCAATTATAGCGTTAGCTGTTGTTGCTGGAATGGTTTCTTGTGGCAAGGATAACGACAAAAAGGAATCTGCACCGAAAATTGTTTCGGCTGTTCTTGCTCCGTCTTCGCTTACTTATGGCGATTCGTTGCAGCTAAAGGCTGTTGTAGCCGACGATATTGTGGCACTATCTACTTTGGAGGTTGCTTTTGAGGTAGATGGGGTGATAGTTCAGCGCCAGTCTATCCGCACCAAGGGCAATAGTGCAACGGTTGATAAAAAGTTCTTGATTCCTTTTACTAAGGGAGTTAAGGAGGGTGCTAAGGTAATCGCTTATCTGACAGCTATTAATGTAGATGGATTTGAAGCGAAGCAAACTATCGAAACGGTGGTAATGCACCGCCCTCGTTTTGCAAAGCTTTTCTTGCAAATGAAGGATGGTTCATCGCTCGAGATGACTTCTCGTGCTTCTGATCCTGATATTTACGAGGTGGCAAAAGCCGACTATTCCAATAATATCTTTGCGCGCGTTGTAAGCAAGCCTGATCTTACTGGGTATATTTGGGCGATGGTTGATAGCAAGATGGATTTGGCAATGGATACAGATCCGTTCTTTAATCTGAATGATCCAACCATGATTCCAGATCGTATCATATTCGATTCTAGAACTTTTGAGCTAAAGTTCGAAGGAATAAAGCTCGAGCCAATGACCTTTAATGGTAGCCTATTTACGGTAAAGAAGCCGGGCATTATGCAGCTCTCAATGACTGTGGCTAAAGATCAGCTGGTAGATATTAAAGGGTTTACTAGTCTTGATGCAGCTATTGATCCTGATTTCTTTGTGAAGGATGGCGATAAGTACAGGTTCTTAGGGGAGTCGGGTACGTACTACTTCCAGTACCATATCCAAAAGAACTTTATTTATGTTGAGCAGAGCACTGCTACTTACCCCAATGCGCTTTGGGCTTGTGGTGTGGGTATGGGTAAGCCTACAACGCCTCTGGCAAAAACTACAAGCTGGAATTGGAACGAGCCAACGGATTATTGCTACGCTCGAAAAATAGGAGCTACAAAATACCAGCTTACTGTTTACCTTAAGCATGAGACAGGCAAGGAGTGGTCGGATGAGGTAAGCTTTAAGTTCTTCCACCAAAAGGGGTGGGGTGGCGAGCTAGATACTCGTACTCTAAAATCGTTAACCAATGGTTTTGTTGCAAAATCGGATGGTAATGTTGGAGCAACTACCGATTTGGCCGAAGGTGTGTACAGGCTTACTTTGGATTTAGACCCAAATGTAATGAGCCTCGAAGCCGTTAAGATTAAGTAGGTTATTTACGGAATGTGGCAGTGCGGAGTGGAAGATGGAGGTCTTCCCTCCGCTATGCTGCTATTTTTGGTTAGATTATTAATGTAATTACTACATAATGAAGCAGCTAAAACTTATTGCTACGATTTTTACGCTTACAATGGCGTTGGCCTGCTCTAAGGGTGGAGACTCTCCTGAACCTTCGAAGCCAGATGAAGAAAAACCGATTGTAGGAAAAGTGCAATCGTACACTACTAGTACTTCGCAGCTTAGTCTGCTTAAGCTTAAAAATGTTGATTTTGGTGGTATGCCTGGCGATTTTACCATAAAGCTCGACTCAACGGTGCTCTATCAGCAGATGGATGGGTTTGGTGCTGCTCTTACAGGCTCGTCAGCCTACCTTTTAAAGCTGATGGATCCCGATAAACGTGCTGCTGCTCTTAAGGATCTGTTTGATCCTAATGAAGGGATTGGGATTAGCTACCTCCGTATAACTATTGGCTCGTCCGATTTTTCGCTTGGTAACTATTCGTATTGGGATAGGGAAGGGGCTGATGGGTTTTCTATCCCAACACAGGATAGTCGAGATTTGATTCCAGTATTAAAGGAGATACTAGCTATTAATCCGAATATTAAGATTATGGCTTCGCCTTGGTCGGCTCCTGCTTGGATGAAGAATACCAAAACCATGAATGGAGGTTTGCTGCTCGATGCAAATATGCCTGCTTATGCCGATTACTTTGTTAAGTACATAAAGGCTTACAAGCAGCAAGGTATAAATATCGATGCGATAAGCGTACAAAACGAACCAGCCTACCAGACATCTGGTTATCCAACTATGTTTATGGTTTGGCAGCAGCAGGCTATGTTCATTAAGGCATTTCTAGGGCCTAAGTTTGCTGCAGAGGGTATTAGTACTAAAATTCTTATCTGGGATCATAACTTCGATGCGTGGGATTATCCCGTTAATATTCTGAACGATCCGGATGCTAAGAAGTATATAGCAGGTTCGGCTTTTCATGCATACGGAGGCGAGGTGTCGGCAATGGGCAAGGTGCATGATGCTCATCCTGACAAAGACCTTTACTTTACCGAACAATCGGGGGGTAGCTGGGGCCAGGGTTTTGCTGGTGATTTGGTATGGTTTACCAAAAACATATTCATAGGCACTACCAATAGCTGGTCTAAAAACGTGCTACTATGGAATATTGCTCTCGATCCTACCAATGGACCTACCAATGGTGGTTGCACTACCTGTCGTGGTGTTATAACAATCGATGGTAGCAAGGTTTATAAGAATGTAGAGTACTATGCGATTGGACACTTTTCTAAGTTTGTCAAATCGGGAGCAAAGCGAATTGGCTACTCTGTTGTTGGGAACGCCAATGTTGCGGCAGGTGTTAGCTATTCTACTTTTATGAACCCCGATGGTACAAAAGCAGTAGTGGTGCTTAATGATGGCCAGCTTTCGGTTACCTACTCAGTATCGTGCGGTAGTCGTAGGTTTACCTATACTCAAAGTGGAGGAACTGTAGTTACCTTTAGCTGGAAGTAGCTTTAAGTACAGCTTGTTTTAGGCTGCTTATACTATTACATTAAACCTCTTTAATTCGAATACGATGAAAAAAGTGCTGTTGGCAATTGTACTTCTCTCGGTTGGAGTAGGTGCAGCTGCGCAAAATAAAGGTGAGGTTAGGATTCTATCTTCATACCCAACAAGCAGTAAAATGTTTGTAGAGCGTAAGGCTCAGCTTCAAAAGATTGGCAAAGCAAGTGGCGATTCTGGAAGCATTGCTATTTCATTCAATCAGAAGAATCAGCTAATGGATGGAGTAGGTGCTGCGCTTACTGGTTCGTCGGCTATTGTTTTTAAGCACAACCTAAAGGCCGATAAGCGTAGGCTTCTGTTCGAAGAGCTGTTTACTCCTAAAGGAATTGGGATGGAGTATGTTCGCTTAACTATTGGGGCGTCCGATTTTTCGCGCCGTTCGTTTAGCTACTGCGACGAGGTTGATTCTACTCTTGCAAAGTTTAGCTTAGCAGAGGATGAGCTTGAAGTTATTCCTATTATGAAGGAGATTCTTGCTGTAAATCCGAAGGTGAAAATAATGGCTAGTCCATGGAGTCCTCCGGGTTGGATGAAAACTAGCAATAGCATGGTTGGAGGAAGCTTAAAGCGCGATTGCTACGATGTTTACGCTCGCTATCTGATAAAGTATGTGGTAGAGATGCGTAAGCGTGGCATTAGTATAGATGCAATTACCGTTCAAAATGAGCCTGAGTATGGTACTGCAAAGTACCCTTGTATGCTAATGAGTGCCGAAGAGCAGAAGGTTTTTGTTCGCGATTACCTCGGTCCTAAGCTTAAAGCTCAAAAGGAGAAGCTCAAGATTATTCTGTTCGACCATAACTGCGATAACCCCAGCTATCCAATATCAATTCTTAACGATAAGCAAGCGCGCCAGTATATTGCAGGTTCTGGTTTTCATCATTACGCAGGAAATGTTGATGCCCTATGTACGGTCCATAATGCACATCCCGATAAGGATTTATACTTTACCGAGCAGTCTGGTGGAGGATGGGCTCCTAACTTTTCTGATAACGTGCAATGGTACACTGGTCACTTAATGGTTGGTGCAATGCGTTGCTGGTCTAAAAACCTGCTACTTTGGAACCTCGCCCTCGACGAGAATGATGGGCCTAAAAATAATGGTTGCCCAAATTGTTGGGGAATTGTTAGGGTAAAAACTGACGGAACGGTAGAGCGCAATGCCGAATACTACTCGCTTGGGCACTACGGTCGTTTTGTGCGTCAGGGAGCTGCACGTGTAACATCTGATGCTGGTAGGGTAGATAATGTAGCGTTCGTTAATCCTAACGGCGAAAAGGTAGTAATAGCAGCCAACCGTTCGGATAAACCGCAGCAGGTTACCTTTACCTTTGGAGGTAAGATGGTTCGTCACACGTTCGAACCCCACGAGGTTTCGACATTTGTTTGGAAGTAACTACGAATTTTAATATTTCGATGATCTGTGCCCTTTGTAGCCGTACAAAAGGTGCAGCAATGTAGTCCTTTTAGGTTTCTAGCAGGAGCCTTACAGGCAGGCGAACAATACGCCAAAATGCTTCCTTAAAAGGAGAGTAAGGCAACAGCAAAGGCTCTACCGCAGCAGATGTGGTGGAGCCTTTTGTTTAGCTTGTTCGTTAAATATCCATTAGGTATTTAATAAGGTTGGTATCGTGCTCCATGCTAAGACGCTTTCTTAGCCTATACCTTTTTACCTCCACGCTACGCTCTGAAATGTTTAGCAGGTTCGAGATCTCCTTCGAGCTCATATTCATTCTAAGAAACGAGCAGAAGCGCAAGTCGTTAGGGGTCAAATCGGGATGCATCTTTTTAAGTCTGGTTGTAAAGGCCTTATTGGCCTCATCAAAGAAGCTCTGAAACTGTTCCCAATCGTTTCTGTTAGAAAGGTTTTTGTCGATTAAGCTAAGTATGCTTTTCTTTAGTCCAGCAGCAGTCGTGCTATCGCCAGCAGCCTGCTCGTCTATGATCTCCTTTATACGTTGCAGCACTTCGTTCTTAGCTCTAATAAGCATGGTATAGTTGGCCAGCTCGTTAGCTTTATTCTCAACTTGATGCTGAAGGTGCTCCTTTTGCAGGTTTTCTAGCTGCATTCGTTTATGCTCCTTCATCTTTTTAAGATACTCGTACTTTTGCTTGCGGTGCCTTAGTCTGAGGTACATTCTTATACATCTTACAGCAAAGTAAATAATAGCAATGTAAAATAGGTATGCAATCGGGTGTCTGTACCAAGGTGGACGTATGGTAAACGAATAGCTAGAGCTTGTAATGCTGTTTGTACGGCGATCTATTGCCTGCAAAAAGATGGTGTGATTGCCAGAAGATAGCCCGTTAACCGAAGCCGTTGCGTCCTTTGCATCTAGCCAAGCTTCATCATCATCAAAACGATATCGGTACTCAAAAGTGCCCTCGATTTCGCCCGGTACCGATATGTGTATGATAAGGTTTCTGCGGCGGAAGGAGATTTTATTCTTATCTAAAGATATGGGCGCAAGCCGCATTTCACCTTTGTTGGTAAACGACTCTACCTTGTAAACCATAGGTTGTGCCGCTTTACTGTAGCTGCTTTGCAGGTTTGTTTGGTAGGTAAAAAAGCCATTGTCTAATCCCAAAAGGTAGATGTTGGGGGTTATCTTCCAAATATTTTCGTAGCCATCAACAGCCGAGGTTCCTAGAGCGTTGTAGCTTATTTGAATATCTCTTGCAAGCGTCTCCCCATTCTTGCTGAATCGCTGAATATAGTTCGATTTAGCAAGCCAATATTCTTGGTCGGATGTTCTGTAAATAGTATGTGCTGCTGCATAAGCTCCTAGCTGGTTGTTTAGGTGCTTGTAGTCAACAACCTTGCGGTTAATGTAGTCGAATGTGTAGAACTTGGTTAGGTTCGAAAAAACGATGGCATTTTCAACCTTAAAAACCTGAATGTTATAGTCGGAGCTAAAACCATCCTTTTTCCCGTATCGTTCAACTTTAATTGCGGTATCAAGGGTTTTGTTAAGCCAAATGCGGTAAACCCCCTTGTAGATATCGCCAGCCCAAATCGTATTCTCATGATCGAACTGAAGCGACTTTATGGGGGCGTAGAAGTTTTGTAGTACCTTGGTGAAGGTTAGCTTTCCGCCAGCATCCTTTTTAAAAATAGATATGCCGGTATAGGTGCCCTGATAGTAGTGTTCTCTTGCTTGAAGCGGTTGTGCAATCTGGTTGCCCCCGTTAATGGAGGAAAGCAAGGTTGCTCTGCCATTATTTAGCAAAAATGTACCGCTGTTCGATCCGCATATTACACCGTCTCCAACACTCTGTAAATTCCACACCTGTCCTTTTACGGTTGGAATGGTAGTAAATCTAAGTGAATGGTTAGCTTGCCCATCCCAACTTGCACAAAATAGCCCATGGTTAGTTCCAATGTAGAGCGTTTTACCTCCAACGGCTGCACTGTAAACCGAACCAATTGAAGCGCTATTTTCGATATAAAAGGTGTAGGGAGCCGATAGGTTTATAAAGTCGATTCCCTTATCTAGACCTGCCCATAGGTTTTGCGATTTATCAACAAGTATGCTTAGTATGGTATTGTTTTGCAGCCCATTGTTGTTGTCAAAATTTTTTACGATTCTACCTTTTTTGTCAACTAAATAGATGCCATTGTTTATGGTTCCAACCACAATTGTTCCTCCTTTGTAGAGGAGCGAGCGATTTATGTGTGCACTTTTTAGCTGCTCGTTGGCAGGGCAGTCCCAGCTTCCCTTGTACTCATTTTTTACAATAAGCGATATTCCATTTAGCTCGGTTACAACAAGGGTCGTGTCTTTGCTAATCTTAATGATATTATTTACGGATTGGTTGGTAGATGCAGCCCTAATCGGACTCAGCTTGCCACCTTGTTCTACCCAAGAAATTCCTCCTCCAATAAACGAAATAGCCGGTTTGCCCTCAAATTCCATCAGGCAAAATATGGGCTTATCGTAGCCGTATGCTGCAAGCTTTCTTCCATCAAAGGCGTAAAGCTTGGAGAACGACTGGAAGTAGATCGTTCTACCTATTCGTTTAATGTTCCAAATATCTTCGTTCGAGAATTTAAAGTTCTTGGGTAGCAGCGATATTAGCGATTTGTACGCTAATCGCCCCTGTTCGTTCCTAGTCCAGTAGCCAAACTCCTCGTGTGCTCCGCTATAAATCCTACCATCTTTATCTGCAAAAACCGAACGTATTATAAGCTTATCCGGAAGCTGGTAAAGGGTCCATTCGTTGCCATTGTATTCTAGCAATCCGTTTGTATTTCCAAAGTACATAAATCCGTTCGGACCTTGCGATATGCTCCAGTTTTGGTTGGCTGCTCCATAGGACTTTTTATCAAACGAGTGAATAAACGGACGTGGCGAATAGGTAAACGATTCGGAGGCTGTTGCTGCATGCGAACAAAATATTCCAACGCCTGCCAGTAGTAGAACTACTAAGCCTAGGTTTTTAAGTGTCTTCAATGTTCTTCCCATTAGTGCCTGCTTTGTAGGTCGTAAATTTAGCTTAATTATATAGGTTGTGGTATAGAATGGAGGTATTGTTATGGTAGAATTGTATCATAAAATTGGTGGTATTTGATGAAAAATACCACAACAATACCACAACACCTGTAGCTGTTGATGCATTTTTAGGGTGTATAGTTGTAGTTTATGGGATTGAATATCAGTGTTTAATCCAAAAAATGCATTTTGTATTGTTTTTATGGTGTATGTTAGCTTTAGTAAACACTAATTAAGGGTGTAGTTTTACCATCGAATTGGTGGACTTAACATTCAACGGCTAGCCTAATCGATGGTTGGATGTTAATGGGCACATTCTTACACAAAACAAATGGGATTATCCCAGCCTAAAAACCTATATATGAAGAGATACTACCTGTTTTTTCTAATGTTGATGTTCTGTGCTTCGGTATTAGCGCAGAATGTTAAGGTTACCGGGCAAGTGAAAAACGCTGCAGATAGGCAGCCGATTCCCGGTGCAAATGTATTAGTAAAGGGTACTTCGAAAGGTACTACAACTAATATGGATGGAGCGTTTACGCTCGATGCTAAAGCAAATGATGTGCTTGTTGTGTCGTTCATAGGAATGAAAGCGCAAGAAATTAGACTTAACGGACAGACTACGCTCAGCATTATGATGGAAACCGAAGCGAGCAAGATGGAAGAAGTGGTTGTTGTTGGTTATGGTACTAGCAAGGCTAAAGATCTTACGGCTCCTATATCGGTTGTAAAGTCTAACGACATTGTTAAGCATGCTACTAGCTCGCCAATGGGTGCGCTTCAGGGTAAAGTTGCTGGTGTAAATATTGTTAGCAACGGTCAGCCTGGTGCTTCGCCCGATGTTCGTATTCGTGGAGTTGGCTCTTTTGGCGATACTAAGCCGCTTTATGTGGTTGATGGTATGTTCTTCGACAATATTAGCTTCCTTAATAATAACGATATCGAAGATATATCTATTCTTAAAGATGCTTCTGCTGCTTCTATCTATGGCGTTAGAGCTGCAAATGGGGTGGTGCTTGTAACCACTAAAAAGGGTAAGCTAAACTCTCCTTCTGTAATTACTTACGATGGTTATGTAGGAATTCAACGAGCTACCAATAAGCTTAAAATGGCTAGCAGCGAGCAGTATGCTACTATGCAGCTCGAGAAGAGGAATGCTACCGATTCGGCCATTATCAAGAATTCGATAAATGTTTTTGGTGGTAATCTTGCCTCGCTAAAGCCAGGAACCAACACAAACTGGTATAATGAGCTGCTTCACGATGCTGCTATTCAGAACCATAGCTTGGATATTAGTGGTGGTACAGATAAGGCTACCTACTCTTTTGGTGGAAGCTACCTTTTCCAAGAGGGCATAATGAATGCTAAGAACGATTACGAGCGTTTTAACCTTCGTGCTAAAACCGACTATAAGGTAAATAGCTGGTTAAAGCTTGGCGCGAATGTTGTTGTTAGCTCATCTACACTTAACTCGCCTAATAATGCTGCTTGGCAAGCTGCATACCAGTCTCCTTCTATTTTCCCTGTTTACGATAGCCGTAGAAGTGCTGCCGATGCTTATCCAGAGAAGTTTGCTTCGCCTAGTCAAATTGGGATGGCCAACTATTTTGGAAACCCGGTTGCAATGGCTAAGTACTACAATGATAAAACTAATGCCACTCAGGTTCTTCCAAACTTCTATGCCGAGATTCATCTGCTTCCTGAAAATAAGCTGGTATTTAAAACATCCTACAATCAGGAGATTACATTTGCTCAGCAGCGTAAGTACGATATGGCATACATGGTTGGTCCTGGACAAAAAAATACCAACTCGAACCTCAACAAGACCAATAATTTTTATCGTAACTATATAGTTGATAATACGCTAACCTATACCGATCAGTTTGGCAAGCATGGCATTACAATGCTTGTTGGTAACTCTATTCGCGACGATTCATGGCGCAACCTTTGGGGGAATGCTACTGGTGTTCCGGGCGAAAAGGAGGAGAACCTTTACATTTCGCAGGGTAATGCAGCAGGTAGAACTACCGGTGATGATGGTTCTTCCTATCGTGGGCTATCTTACTTTGGTCGTCTTGCCTATAGCTTCGATGGTAAGTATCTGCTATCGGCAACTATGCGTGCTGATGGAAGCTCTAAATATCAGGAGAAATGGGGCTACTTCCCTTCGGTTGGTGCAGCTTGGGTAGTATCTGATGAGCCATTTATGAAGGATCAGAAGGTGGTTGATTTCTTGAAGATACGTGCCAGCTGGGGTAAGCTTGGTAATGATAAGGTTGCTGCTAGCGATGGTTTTGCTTCGGTTAGTCAAGGTTTATGGACTTCTGGTGTTTACGGTTCTACTACTTTGCCGGGCTATATCAACCAGCAGTATTTTAGCTGGTTACGCTGGGAGGTTGTTAACGAGCTAAACGTTGGTTTCGAGGCCAATTTCTTGGGTAGTAGGCTTGCCACTAGCTTCGATTACTACCGCCGTAATACCGAGAATGCGGTTATTAATGCACCACTTCCTATGGGTGCTGGCTACCTGCTTGGTAACAACGGGGAGATTCGCAATAGCGGTTTCGAGGTTACTGCCAGCTGGAGCGATAAGATCAACAACGATTTTAGCTACACGGTAGGTATGAACCTTACTACTATCAAGAATGAGGTGGTTAGCCTAAATGGGTTGCCTTACCTTTACGGAGGTTCGGCAGAATTCCGTACTATATCTAAAATTGGGGAGCCTCTAAATGCCTACTATGGTCACGAAATTGCAGGGGTGTACCAAAATGCTGCTCAAATTGCTGCCGATCCTATTGCTGTGGCAAACGGGTTGAAACCTGGCGATTTTAAGTATGTTGACCAAAACAAGGATGGTGTTATTGATGATAAGGATAGGGTGATACTTGGTTCTCCTACTCCCGATTTTACCTATGGATTTAATGTGGGGCTAAGCTACAAGAATCTCGAATTCTCTGCTGTATTCCAAGGCCAGTCGGGTAACGAAATTGTTAACCGCAAGCGTGGCGATAGAAGGTGGCAGTCGGATATCAACTACGATGAAGATATGGTTGTAAATAGGTGGACAGGCGAGGGATCTACCAACAGCTACCCTTCTGCTGCTGGTTCGGTTAATCCTTGGAATATCTCTAAGTTCAACTCTTTCTATATCGAAGATGGCTCGTACTTTAGAATTCAGAACGTTCAGCTGGCCTACACTTTGAGCAAGCGTAAAATAGGTACGTTCAACCTTCCAACAATCCGTTTTAGCGTAATGGCCGAGCGTCCATATACCTACTTTAAGTCTAACGGATTTACTCCTGAAGTGGCAAATGGCTTCGATAGTCAGGTTTACCCTCTTGCGGCTACCTACTCATTCGGTATTAGAATCGTTTACTAATCTTTAAAAGTCGAAATGATGAAGCGTATAACAATATATCCAATTTTACTATTTGCTGCTCTTGCAGCCTCAGTTTCGAGCTGCGACGACTTTATTGATAAGTTTCCTGAAAATAAGGTTGATGTTAAGCAGGTTGACTACACCAAGATAAGCGATATGTACATGCCTGTTTCTGGTCTTTATGCGCAGGCTCGTAATAACTTTTCGTTCTGGGGTGGTTATGGTCTTATGTCTGTTAGGGGCGATGATGCTGATAAGGGTTCGTCGCCAACCGATCAAATAGAGTTTACCTACTGTAAGCAGTTTCAGTATGCTAAAATTAAGGGATACTGGGCTTTAAATGCTACATGGGAAGGCCTTTACAAGGTGGTTTCTGTAGCTAACTCTGCTATCGAATCGCTAAACGAGTACAAGAAGAATATCACTACGGATGCTGATCTGCAAAAGTATAATCAGTACATGGGCGAGGTTCGGTTCATTAGGGCTTATGCTTACTTCCGTATTGTTAATCTTTGGGGTGATGCTCCATTAATTACCGATAATAAGCAAGCTGGCGTTACTAAAGTAAAGGCTGCTACGCTTTTTAAGTTTATTGATGATGAGCTTCAGTTCTGCTCTGATGTTCTTCCTGCAATTCGTCCTAACGAGCAGGTTGGCAGGCTTGGAGCTGTTACGAAGTATTCGGCTTTAGCTCTTAAAGCTAAGGTTAACCTCTATACTTCTAACTGGGATGGTGTTTTAGCAGCTACTAGTAAAATAATTGGCGATGGTAAATTCGGCTTGTATGGCGATTACTATCAGCTATTTAAAATTCCAGGCAAGCTTTGTGACGAATCGCTTTACGAACTTCAGTACACCGATTTTGGCCTCGGAAGTGGCGATGTGGTTACTTCTGACAACTGGTTTGCATTTCAAGGACCAAGAGGTGGAAGTAATCCTGTTCAGGGATGGGGTTTTATCACTCCAACTCAAAGCTTAATAACCTTTATGACTGCTAGAAACGAAGGTGTTAGAGCTTCTACTACATTTATGTTTACTAATGCAACTACTCCTTCGGGCGATTTTATTCCCAAGGGAAATCCTGGCGAGCCAACTTGCTATAATGGTAAGGCTTATACTCCTGCTAATCAAATGACTTCTGGCCGTTCTGATTATGGCATGAACAACAATATTCGTATTCTACGTTATGCTGATGTGCTGCTTATGGATGCGGAGGCTAAGATTCGTAAGGGGCAAAATGGCGATGCTTCTATCAACCTTGTTAGGCAGCGTGCTGGTCTTGCTCCTCTCACTAACGCTACGATCGATCAGGTTATTGACGAACGTCGTGCAGAGCTTGCAATGGAGTGGGGCGATAGATTCTTCGACCTTGTTAGAACGGATAAGGCTAAGGATGTACTTGTTGGTTTTGTAAAGGGACAGAGCGAGTACTATCCTATACCTCAAAATCAAATAGATTTAAATCCAAACCTCGATCAACCGGCTAAATAGCATAAGCTGCCCTAGCTGGCAATTGTAGGAAGCATGGGAGCGAGTCTCCCTGCTTCTTACATCTGCCTTCCTTCATACTCCCTTAATTATTAGTGTGCAATGAATACAAGAAAGGTGCTGCTACTTGTGGCCGTTTGTTTCAATGTCTTATGCTGCTTTGGGGCGTCGTTTTATGGCGATTCGGTTATCGTGGTAAAAGGACAGGTAAGTAGCTACTACATTAGCGTTACCAAGGAGCGTATTGTTGAGGGGATTGTTAGCGACCTTAACAAAAAGCCTTTGTTTGGGGCTACTGTTATGCCTAAAAATAGTCCTGCTCATTGTAACACCAGCGTTGATGGTAGGTTTAGCGTTAAGGTTGGACCACAAGATAGCATTCTTTTTATCTACTACCCTGGTATGAGGTATTGCTTCGTGCCCGTACCGAAAGAATCTAAACCTATTTCTGTCACGCTTCTTCCGTCAGCCAGTAGAGTGCAAGAAAAGCGGGGACGTGCATTGGCTACTAGGTGGTACAATCCTTATAGCTATGCTCCTTCATCGTTTTGCAACCCTACAAACATTAGCTACAACTTCGAACCATACAACAGCAATGTTGCCGCCAATGGTTCGTTCCGTTCGGCTGCCGACCCAATGGTGGTTACCTACAAGGGGGAGTTCTTCTTGTTCTCCACGAATCAGGGTGGTTTTCATCGTTCTACGGATTTGGCTAGGTGGGATTTTGTGCCTGCTTCGTTCCAGCGGAGGCCAACTGATGATGATCAGTGTGCGCCTGCTGCTTTTGTTAGTGGAGATACGCTGTTCTATACAGGCTCTACCTATAGTGGATTGCCTGTGTGGTATAGCACTAAACCTACTTCGGGACGTTTTAAGCGAGCTGTCGAGCAGAACGATCTTCCTACTTGGGATCCGTGCCTTTTTCTTGATGATGATGGTAAGCTGTTCGTGTACTATGGTTCAAGTAATGAATATGCACTTAAAGGGGTGGAGCTAGATAGGGTTCTCTTTAAGCCTAAAGGTCGGATTGTGGATATTATGAAGCTGCATCCTTCGGTTCATGGTTGGGAGCGTTTTGGAATGAACAATGACGACTCTACTACATTAGCTCCGTTTACCGAGGGGGCGTATATGACTAAGCATAATGGTAGGTACTACTTTCAGTATGGTGCCCCAGGTACCGAATTTAAGGTATATGCAGATGGAGTTTACGTCTCCGATAATCCGCTTGGCCCGTTTACGTACCAGGAGCACAACCCTATGTGCTACAAACCTGGAGGGTATGTACAAGGTGCTGGTCATGGTGGTACGTTCAACGATTTTAAAGGAAACTATTGGCATGTGGCAACGTGCATGCTTTCGCTTAAGTACAAGTTCGAACGGCGTATTGGTATTTACCCAGTTTCGTTTGATACTGATGGTGTAATGTATGCTAGTACTGCTTTTGGCGATTATCCTTCATTTATACCAGCCCATCGCAAGCAAGGTACACCAGACGCTTTTGTGGGGTGGATGCTCCTTTCGTATGGTAAGCAAATGGCCGCATCGTCATCAGATGGTATGCATACGCCTAATCTTGCTTCGGATGAGAGTATGCGCACTTTCTGGGCTGCCAGTAGTACCGATAGTAGTGCATGGATTTCGATGGATTTAGGTTCGATTATGGAAGTTAGAGCGGTTCAAGTAAATTTTTACGATCATAAAGCTCTACAGCATAATAGGGCTATGGATATTTACCATCAGTATCAGCTTTTTCATTCGGTAGATGGCAGTAGCTGGGAGCTTGTGTTTGACAAGAGCGACGATGATATGGATGTGCCTCACGATTACGTAGAGCTTGCGGCTCCGCTGCAAACTCGCTATCTGAAGCTAGTAAATGTACATGCTGCTTCGGGGGTATTGGCTATATCCGATCTGCGTGTTTTTGGTTTGGGTCCGGGTAAACAGCCTGTCTGTGTTGATGGTTTTAATGTTTTAAGGGATAAAAAGGATCGTAGAAATGCGAAGCTTTTATGGAAAAAGTCAAGCGGAGCATATGGCTACAACATATACTTTGGTACTGATAGACGTAAGCTGTATAGCTGCATAACGGTCTTAGGTGCCAATAGCTACGATTTTCGAGGCTTGGATAGCGATAAAACCTACTTTTTTGCCATCGAAGCGTTGGGCGAGAGCGGAAGGTCGGAGAAAAGTGATGTGATAGAGAGGTAGTGTTTTTCGGATTGTGATAGCTACACCTAAGTAGAAGCAGACATAATTTCTGATGGATGCTTTTTAGGAGGGGGGGGTATCCTACCGATATAAAAATTGTACGGATGAAAAAAATAGTAAAAAAGGCAGCTTTAACTGCCATAGCAATTGCAGTAGCTTCGCTTATAGCATGTGCTAAAGAGCCTGCTGGTGCAACA
>Ga0209464_10000080_pt1 | contig 31870 bp, 22 predicted proteins | sample DOMMetBare1Fresh_2_FD_187473 | JGI IMG/M metagenome (GOLD analysis project Ga0209464, IMG submission 187473) | Wetland sediment microbial communities from St. Louis River estuary, USA, under dissolved organic matter induced mercury methylation -... | ecosystem: Environmental > Aquatic >...
AAAATCCGAATATTTCGCCCTGATAATCTGGTTAAGCGTTTTGGGAGCTTTGTTGCTAACGATCATCTCTGCTTCGATGTTTATCAGGGCGAAATATTCGGATTTTTGGGGGCAAATGGAGCTGGTAAAACTACGGCAATAAAGATTCTGTGCGGACTAACTTCTCCGACATCCGGAACTATTAGGGTTGCTGGATTTGATGCCTACACCCAAAGCGAGCAGATAAAGAAGAATATCGGGTACATGAGCCAAAAGTTTTCGCTGTACGAAGATTTGACAGTTTACGAAAACATCCGATTCTATGGCGGTATCTATGGTATTCCTATGAAGGAGATCAAATCCCGATCGGAGGAGCTGCTTAGAAGGTTAGGCTTGTATGAAGAGCGGAATTCGCTGCTAGCTAAGCTGCCTTTAGGCTGGAAGCAGAAGCTAGCGTTTTCGGTTGCCATCTTTCATAATCCTAAAATAGTTTTTCTGGATGAGCCAACTGGAGGTGTAGATCCAATTACCAGAAGGCAATTTTGGGAACTCATTTACGAGGCTACCGAACGGGGTATAACGGTTTTTGTAACAACGCACTACATGGACGAGGCTGAGTATTGCGATAGGGTTACTATAATGGTTGATGGTAAAATAGAAGCGCTTGATACTCCTGGGAACCTCAAGAATACCTATGGAGTAAAGTCGATGGATGATGTTTTTCTGAAGCTAGCACGATAGTAGAATCTCAACACTAACAAACGAAATAATGAAAAGGCTTAGAAGCTTTTTATCAAAGGAGTTTATGCACATTTTTCGAGATAAGCGATCAATGCTTATCCTTTTCGGAATGCCTGTTGTGCAGCTGCTGCTTTTTGGATATGTGATTACCAACGAGATAAAGAATGCCAATGTGGCCATCTACGATAAGAGTAAGGATGCAGCTACAAAACGAATTACCAATGCGCTTGATGCTTCCGATTTCTTTGTTTGTAGGAGCTACGTGCACAGCGATAAGGAGGTTTTTGATGTGCTACGATCAGGTAAGGTAAAGATGGTTGTTGTGTTTGAGCCAAACTTTGAACGAAATCTGGTTGCAAAAAAGCGGGCATACGTGCAGGTAATTGCCGATGCTACAGAACCAAATATCGCAAGCTCGTCAGTTAACTACACCTCGTCGATGATTGGAACGCTTGTAAACAGCATGTATGGGCAAGATGATGTAAAAGGGGTGGTGGTGCAGCCTCGTATGGTTTTTAACGAGAAGCAGGAAAATGTTTACATGTTTGTGCCCGGTACAATGGCTTTAATCCTCATGCTTATATCTGCCATGATGACCTCCATAACCATTGCCCGCGAAAAGGAGAGGGGCACGATGGAGATTCTGCTCGTATCACCTCTTAATCCATCGCAAATAATACTGGGTAAGGTGCTGCCGTACTTTTTGCTGTCGTTCTTTAATGCAATTGTGATTCTGCTGATTAGCCGGTTTGTTTTTGGGCTGCCAATGTTGGGCAGCTACATCCTGCTACTTGCCGAGAGTATGCTTTTTATTCTTATGGCGCTTTCGCTTGGCATATTCATCTCCACAGCAGCAAAGAGCGAGCAGCAGGCTATGTTTCTTTCGATGTTTGCGCTTATGCTCCCCACAATGCTGCTGTCTGGCTTTATCTACCCTGTAGAAAATATGCCTAGCTGGCTTCAGGTGGTTTGCAATATAATGCCTCCAACTTGGTTCATCATAATAGTAAAAAGCATAATGCTTAAAGGATCTAGCTTTGCCGAAGTTTGGAAAGAAACGCTTGTTATTGCTGCTTTTACGGTGCTTTTTATTGCTATGAGTATCAAGAAGTTTAAGATACGGTTAGAGTAGGGCCGCATGCTGCTATTGCTACTTCTTTTGCGCTAAGGCCACAGTGGAAATTTAACTCTTAACAAAATGCGAATTGTCCTATTTATACTTCAGAAAGAGTTCAGGCAGATATTTCGAAATCGGAGTATGCTTCCAATTATATTTGTACTACCTGTCGTTCAGCTGCTTGTGCTAATTCAGGCTGTAACGTTCGATGTTAAGTCGCTCAGCTTGGTTGTTGTTGACAATAGCAGGTCGGCCGATTCGCGCGAGCTGGTGTCTAAGTTTACTGGTTCTCCATTCTTTATGCTAAAGGACTATCCTCCCAGCAAAGTGGCGGCCATGGACTACATTAATAGGGGTAAGGCCGATTTGGCTATTATCATCCCCGAAGATTTTGAGGAAGGTAGAGTAAAGGAGGGTAGGGCTGATGTTCAGCTGCTCATAAATTCGATTAACACAACGCAAGGTACGCTGGCTAACGCCTATGCTGGAGCTATTATTGGCGATTTTAATCGCTCTAAGCTGCCGCCTGGTGCTACCGATAATGTTTACAGCGCAGAGGTGAGGCCAAGGTATTGGTTTAATCCTACGCTCGACTTTAAGGTTTACATGTTTCCTGGTATTATGGTGGTACTGGTTACGGCTATCGGATTATTCCTTTCGGGGATGAATCTTGTTCGCGAGAAAGAGCTCGGAACTATCGAGCAGCTTAACGTAACGCCTATAAAAAAGTGGCAGTTTGTAGTAGGCAAGGTGCTTCCATTCCTTCTTATCGGGCTGTTCGAAATTTCCATCGGGATTCTGATTGGTAGGGCTACGTTTGATATCCCATTCGAAGGTTCGGTTGGTACGCTTTACCTTACCACCTTTTTGTACCTAGTTTCGGTGATTGCTATTGGTACGCTTATCTCCAATAAATCGAATACTCAGCAGCAGTCTATGTTTGTAAGCTGGTTTTTGATGATGGTGTTTATGATGATGAGCGGGCTGTTTAATATCGTGGAGAGTATGCCCGAGTGGGCTATCTGGCTCAACAAGATCAACCCGATATCTTACTTTATTCTTATAATTCGCATGGTAATGCTTAAAGGGGCTACGCTTACCGATATTGCTGTCCCGTTTGCCTCTTTGGCTGTTTACGCAGCTGTTGCAATGACTTTGGCTATTTCGCTTTACCAAAAGAAAGCCGCTTAAGCTAACTAATGACACAGCTATGAAATCTAAACGATTGTACTACATAAACAGGGTTTCGGAGTATGTTATGCAGACCCCAAGCTTGGGGCTGAAGATCGAGGAGATTGCTGCTTCGATTGGGGTTACCAAGAAAACCCTCTACAACTATTTTGATAGCAAGCAGCAGCTGCTGGAGTGCGTTTTGGACAGCTACCTCAAGGCGCATGTAGAGAGTATTCGTAAGCGATGCTCCGAGTCGTCTAGTCCAATTGCTGCCCTTGTGCAGCTTGGACGGCTGGTTTGTGCAATGCATAAGGGGTACAAGGCACACCCTGCCGTATGCTTGGGTGTGGTTGATGAAGAGGTGGCGTCACGTATTTTCTCGGATAGAAGGGCAGATATTCAGCAGCTTGTTGCGATTATTTTTAGAAGAGGGGGGCGTGCAGGATTGTTTGATGGCGATGTGGATGCGGAGCTAGCAGCCTCGATATTCCTTTCGGCTTTGGAGATGGTTGCTGTTAGCGGTAGAAGCATTGTTGAAGGGGAACTAGGGTACAACCGCCTTGTGCTGTACGTTTTAAGGGGGTACTGTACCATAAGAGGGGTGGCGGTACTTCGCGAGATGCTTGACGTTAGAGTTGTGGCGAGCTAGCTGCTTTCTGCTATATTTGTAGAATGCTGTTGTGGCGTTTATCAAAACAAACCTATGCTTGCTGTTATTATTCTTTTTGTGCTTGGATTTGGGGTAGGCTTTCTTATTAAAAAGAGGATTAAATCGGTAAAACCTATCGAAAAGCTTACTACTGCTGCTATTTGGATCTTGCTTTTTGTTCTTGGAGTTGGCGTAGGTGCTAACTCTTTGGTGATGGAAAATCTTCAGAAGCTAGGTTGGTGGGCTTTTGTAGTTGCATTCGGAGCGGTTGCTGGCAGTATTGCTGCGATGGCTATTGTTCAGCACTTTTTTTTCAAAAAGGAGGATAGGCAAAATGAAAGGTAGCCTTATAGTGCTCTCAATCTTCTTACTCGGGATGCTTTTAGCCTATGTGGGCGTAGTGCCTAAGGCGTTAACCGATTACGATCTGAGCTCGGTGGCTCTTTACTTCTTAATGTTTATGGTGGGAGTAAGCATCGGAGCCGACGATCATGCTTTGTCAATTATACGATCAGTAAACCTTAAAATAGTGCTTGTTCCTATTGCAGTGGTACTTGGAACGACGGTTGGATCGTTTTTGGTTGCCTTAACTGTAAAGGGTATCGATACCCGAAATGTTATGGCTATTGGATCTGGCTTTGGCTACTACAGCTTATCGAGCATTTTTATAGGAAAGTATAGCGGTAACGAGATGGGCGTTGTGGCGTTGCTGGCCAACATGATTCGAGAGATATCTACCTTAATGCTAGCACCAATATACGTTCGTTACTTTGGCACATTATCACCGGTGGCTGCTGCTGGAGCTACTGCAATGGATACATGCCTACCAATTATAGTTAAGTATTCGGGTAAAGAAATGGCCATTGCTGCACTCTTTAGCGGTATTGCACTAACCATTTTGGTTCCCTTTTTGGTTGTTTTTATACTACAGCTTTAAACGGGTTGTTTTCAACAATATCTTTAGCATCTTGTTTAAATAGTTGGTTGTTTCCGAGGTTTAGCATACCTTGTGGTATAGTGTAAAGCTCGTTTAGTAGCCATCATTTCAATTTGTTTAAAGATATTGAAGGATAGTAAGATATATAAGAAGGTTCAAACACTGGAGCAGCTTGCCGCGTTTAAGATTGTTCTTAAAGGTAAAGTTCAGGGCATGCTGCTTGTGCCTTTTGTTCAGCGTTTAGCAAAGGAAGAGCACATCGATGTCTGGTCGGCTTTGCACAGGAATAGGCTAGAAATTGCCTTAAATGCTCCCATAGAGCAGGTAATGCCATACTACCGAAGGTTGCTGCTCGAGCTTCCCGGGAATGCTGCTATCGACGACCATTCCATTGATGAAATTGGTTATAACGAGCTGCTTGCATTTCAGAAGGGTAGTGAGGTTTACGATTTTGCCGAACAGGTTGCGGCCGATTTGGCTATTTGCCCATCGTGCCGATTGTCTCTCTACAACATTGAGAGTAGCAGCTATCGCTATCCTTTTGCCAGCTGTCCGAAATGTGGCCCAAGGTATTCGATAGCTAAAAAAGCTCCCTTAGCTTTATCAAACACTACCTACTCGCCCTTTAAACCTTGTGCAAGCTGTAAGGAAGCTTTGCTTGCCAATCCTAGCCTGCTGACGCTTTGTACAGGCTGCGGTCCACACCTAACGCTCCTTGATAGGTCTAACGAGATTCAGGCAAATACTACCGATAAGTCGCTACAGCTTGCAGTTAAAGCACTGTCGGAAGGGGCTGTAGTTGCTGTAAAGGATGTTGGTGGCTATGTGCTTCTGGTTGATGCTTCGTCGGCCTCTGGGATAAAAATGCTACGCGAACGTAAAGGTATGCTAAGCAAACCCCTTGCGCTCATTTTTCCCAACCTCGAGATGCTGCGTTTGTATGTTGATGTGGAGGAGGTGCATGAGCAAGAGCTAATGGGATTTGCTGGCACTAGCGTTTTGGCTCCTATCAAACCCGAACTCGACGTTTTTTACGAGGGAGGAATACTACCCAAGGGGGTTAGCAAGGTTGCTGTATCCATACCGCACTCGGCTATTCTAGAGCTTGTTGTTGGCGATTTTGCGAAGCCAGTTGCTGTTGCTTCTGCGTGTAGAGTTGAGCAGGGTTCTGCTTACAGTACCGATAGATCGCTAGAAATAATTCCGACCCTTGCCGATTGCTGCCTTACGCATGGTTTGGATATTACAACGCCTACCAAAGCATCGCTGGTTACGTTTTCGCCGTTTAGGCATCAGCGTATTGTGCTAAAGCGTTCGAGAGGACTAGCGCCGTCGTTTTATGGCTACAAGCCTAATTCGGAGCGAACAATTCTTAGTACTGGTGCGCAAAGTAAATCTACAATAGGAATGGCTCATGCTGGGCAGGTGTATGTTAGTCAGAGCTTCGGAAATACCGAAAACACGGCTAACCAGCAGGAATACCTTAGGGGTGTTGCTTTTTTCGAGCAGCTTTTGGGGGTAAAGCCATCGGTGCTGCTGGGCGATCTTAGCTCTACCTACTTTACCCATCATGCGATGGATGCTATTGCACGTCGTGAGGGAGCACACTCTGATACCATTCAGCATCATAAGGCGCATTTTGCTGCTGTGCTAGCCGAAAATGGCTTGCTGGATTCTGATGAGCCTGTTTTAGGGGTGATTTGGGATAGCAATGGGCTGGGAGAGGATGGATTTTTCTGGGGCGGCGAATTTTTTACCTTCTGTCATGGCGAGATGGAGCGTACGGCGCACATTAGCTACTTCCCTAACTTGTTGGGCGAAAAGATGGCTAGCGAGCCGCGTGTTGGGGCTCTAGCTTTGTTCAGCGAGTTTGATGCTGTTTCCGATTTGCTAGAGGCTAAGTTTGCCGAGCGAGAATGGCTGTACTTCAATAAGTTCCTTCATTTAAAGCAGAATAGGTACACCTCGTCAATGGGTGTTGTTTTTGATGCGGTTGCATCGCTACTCGATTTGTGCAACAGGCAAAGCTTTGATAGGCATGCCCAGCTCCTGCTCGAAGAGGTTGCTACGGCCTATGCTCGTTCCAACGGTATGCCTGCTGTCTCTTCGTACTTCGATGGTGCGGTATTGTCGGATAAGCTCTCCATCTCGTTTCTGCTTGATGGGGTGGTGACCGATTTGCAAGCTTCTATTCCTGTTGATGCTATTGCTTACAAGTTCCACTTTTCTATGGCAGGCTTGGTTGCTCGTATGGCCGACTATGCAAAGGTAAAGGTAGTTGCATTAAGCGGTAGCGTTTTCCAAAATGGACTGCTTGTTGATATGGTTCTTGCAATGCTAGAGCCTAGTAAAAAGGTTTATCTTCATCAGCAGCTTGCCCCAAATGACGAGTGTGTGGCACTTGGGCAGCTGGTTTACTACGATAGGGGTATTGATAGCCTTTTCTCCAATGTTTTTACAGCTCGTAATGGCGATGATGTTCTATCCAACTTGAGGTAGTGCTGGTTTGTTATCTTCGGCATATTGCATTGTAGGGGCAGTACTTTTGGCACATCAGAGCAGGATCTCCTGTTTGGTCGAATGGCTGTTCCTTTCCAAAAAGTTCGGCAAGAGTTGTGTTTAGATGCTCCACGTAAACATCCTTATAGTCGAAGTAGTTTTCAATAAGCGTTTGTTTCCCTTTTCCTTCTTTTAGTGCAAGCGATGGAACAAAATCGGCCGTTTGTATTCCCCTCACAAAGTATAGCGCAGGTTTAATATTCTTAGCATTACCCTCGCTCTTGGTGTCGTACATAAGCGAGTAGAGGAATGTTTGCATCGAGCCTGCATACTTAGAGGTATCTTTCCCAACAAACATCTTTTCGAAGCCTGCGAATTCGTTTTTGCCCTTATACGCACCTGTCTTATAGTCAACTATCCTGGTAACGCCGCTAAGCTTATCAACCCTGTCTAGTCGCCCTCTTAGGCATAAACGCTTCGTTTCTCCATCAACCGTAAACGGATGTAGCACCTCAAGGTCCTGCTCTAGCGAAACAATGGATAGCGTTGCACCACTCTTTATTAAGCTGGCATCGTACCTTAAAATGCCCTGTATGTACGAGGTAACAACCCGTTTTACAAGCAGGTACTTGCCGTTCATCTTAAGAAGAGATTTCCCATCTTCGCCTTTGATAAACTCTTTAGAAAAGGCGTCGTCGATATACCTCTCCAGCTCACCTATGTTGTTGCTTAGCTCTAGTAGCTGCTGCTCTTTAATTGGCTCCGTTCCCAGCTGTTTGTAAATTACATCAATAGCTTCGTGAAGTATCTTTCCAAATATCTGGTTGCTAATATCTTCCTCTACCTCCTCTTGCTCTTTAATTCCTGCTATGTAGCTGAAGTAGAACTTTAGTCGGCAGGTGAGGTACGACGAAATAGCGCTCGGCGATAGCCCTCTCGAACCGCTTCCATCGGTGTAGCTGTTCAGTATTTCCATTACCTCGGGCGATTTCTGTACAACTATGGCTGGCGAGGTTTTAAATCCCAAAGAGTAGCCAACTGTTCGTTCCGATATGTTGAGGTTGCTCTCGAATTTTAGCTGCTGTAAAAAGCGGCTCATCTCTCCCGTGCTTCGTTCATCTGCTTTGGTATTGTAAAGTAGATGGATATGTTGTGCACGTTGCAGTAGCCTATAGAAGTAGTAGGCGTACATAGCTTCCTGCTGTTCGTAGGTTGGCATGCCAAACGCCCTTTTTATGTTATAGGGGATAAACGATGGTTGTTGTGGAGTTGCGGGGAATCGGTCGTCGTTTAGCGATAGTATGATAACATTTTCGAAATCGAGGTTGCGCGTCTCCAGAATACCCATTAGCTGAAGTCCTGCAACCGGAAACCCTTCGAATGGAATTCGTATACCGCTCAGCGCTTTGCGAACTAAGCTGACGTAAACCTGAAGCGAAATATCCATCGATTCGCGTTGAAGTGCGCTATGTAGCTTTCGTAGCGCTACTAGTACGGTGTGGGTAAACTCTACGTAAAGCTCCGACTGCTCCTTAGAAGCTTGGCTAAGGTGGTCGAGCAGCTGTTCGAGTATCCGAACTATCGCTGCCGATAGCTCATGGTAGCTTACCTTTCCACCTTTTTGAGGGTCGGCAGCTACCGATAGCTTAAATAGCTCCCCAATTATGGGTAGCTCCGAAAGCTGTTTGGGCGAAATGTATATCTGGTTCTGCTCTTTTATCAGCTCTCTTAGCTGTTCGAATCTGCTATTGTCTATGCTTTTAACTAGCTGGTGGCTGATAATGGCAATAACATCCTTGTGGTAAAAAAAGATGCCATCTTCGTTTACCTTAAGCGTCCGAACAAGCGATAGGATATGCTCTATAAGCGAGTAAACAGTAGTAATCTTTAGCGGATATCCCATTGTAACATTTACCGTTTCAACCTTGGCCGATTCGTCGTTATCGTCGTAGGAGATGGCCGAAAGTACGGGCGTAAGCAACGATTCGTCAGTAAATACAATCGCTGTTTGTTCTGCTTTTCCTCCTTTGGCAATGGTGTCAAGCGCCAGCTGAGTGGCCATTTTTGCTTGGATATTGTCGGACGGAGTGGCTACAATTTCTACATTCTTTGCGCTTCCAAAACGTGTTTCGGGATTTAGGCATGCAGCCTCGGGGATATCCTTTAGGTTTTTGCGCAAAAAGTAGCCAGCCTCCTGCTCTGGGCGATCAACGTAGTAGCTGTCGTAGTCGTAGTAAAACTCAGCATTCCGCCTATGCATATACTCAAAAAGCACCTGCTCGCATTTGTTCAGGGCGTTAAAGCCTGCAAATACCACCTTTTCGGGGTTGGGGTACACCTCCTTTTCGTTAAGGATATTGGTCGCCATCTCTCTGTAAATCATTCCAGAATAGGCAATGCCTTGTTCTTTAAGGCGTTGTGTAAATTTATTGTAGATAGGTAGCAGGGCCTCCCATACCGAAATAAACTGATTTTGAAAGCCATTGCTTTGGGGTTTCTCTTTTACTTGGAATGCTTTCCAAAAAGATGAAATGATCTCTCGTTGTTCCTCTGTTAAGAACGACAGGTCGTCTGAGAGCTCTTTTTCTGCTGCTAAGTTTCTAAATATGGTCGATGGTTCGACCATATACTTGTCAATTGCATCAAAATCGTTGAGTAGAGCTTCGCCCCAAAAGTAGAACTGGTCAAAGCTCTCGTCCGTCTTCTTAACCTCCGAGAATGCTTTGTACAGCTCCACAACAAGCCTATAGCTATCGGCAACTTTTAAATCCGATTCAGCTTGAATAAACTCATCAATCCCAACATACTTAGGCTGCCAGATAGGCCTACTTAGCAGCTTAGCCAAGCTTCTCGAAAAGTAGTGCCTAGCTCTACGCGAAGGAAATACAATGGTTAGCTGGCAAATATCATCGCCATGCTTATCGTAAAGAGATTTAGCTAAATCGGATAAAAACGAGCTCATACAGGAAAGTTTAGCATCAACTGCTACGAAGATAGCAGTAAAAGCCCAGAGCAGTATAACGAACTCAAATCTTTTACTACATGATACCCATAGGTGCGACCCTTTTGGTTGCCCTAAAAAAACTAAATTGAATGGTTGTCCAAAACTCTATATGAAACTGTGATCCCAAATAACGAATTGGGGCAACCTCAAGGGACTGCCCCTACCGCTAACCCAAAAACCGTTGGCGATATGGTTGGGGCTTAAAACTTAAAAACCAGCGGCATTTTTCGTCCAAAACCAAATGCTTTAGACGAGACTCGGAGGACGGGAGCAAACTGAAAACGCTTATACTCGTTTATGTTTACAAGCCGAACCACCTTTCTAACCACCTCTGCCGAGTAGCCTGCTGCTACAATGGCCCTCTCATCATCCTGGCGTTCTATGTATCGGAAAAGGATATCGTCAAGCACATCGTAGTCGGGTAGCGAGTCGGTATCTTTCTGGTCGGGTCGTAGCTCTGCCGAAGGAGCTTTTACTAGAACATTATGGGGGATTATCTCTTCGTTGCGATTGATGAATCGTGCAAGCTGGTAAACTTGGGTTTTGTAAACATCGCCTAGTATCGACATAGAGCCGTTCATGTCGCCATATAGGGTTCCGTATCCCACAGCAGCCTCGCTTTTGTTGGTGGTGTTAAGCAGCAGGTTTCCAAATTTGTTAGATATGCCCATTAGCAAGGTGCCTCTTATACGAGCTTGGATATTTTCTTCGGCAACGTTTATGGGTAGATCACCAAAGATAGGAGCAAGCATACCTTCAAATGCTTTAAAACCCTCTTCTATGGTAACAATGTCGTATTTAACTCCCATTTTGCTAGCTTGCGCAACAGCGTCACTCACCGAGTGATCTGAAGAGTAGCGAGAGGGCATAAGTAGTACTCTAACGTTTTTTGAACCAATAGCTTCAGCGGCAAGTGCAAGCACAACCGCCGAATCAATTCCTCCCGAGAGGCCGAGCACTGCGGTTTTAAAGTTCATCTTGCCAAAGTAGTCGCGAATACCTAGCACAAGTGCCTTGTAGATACGTTCTATGGAGGTTGGTTGTGCTTCTTTTGTAGCTTTAAGCTGGTTTATGCTTACTACAGCATAGTCCTCTTCGAAAGATTTTAGCGTATTGCAAACCTCTCCATCAGCCGAAAGAACCATCGAAGAGCCATCGAATATCAGATCGGTGTTTGCGCCAACTTGGTTGAGGTACACTACTGGTAGCCCGTACCTTCTTACATTGCTCATAAATACAGCTAGACGCTCCTCAACCTTATCATGCGAGAAGGGTGAGGCAGCAATATTTATTACCAAATCGGGGTTCTGCTTTATGAGGTTCTCCATTGGCGATGTTCGGTAAAGCTGATTTTTTCCAAACCTATTGGTAATAGGTTGGTCGTCCCAAAGATCCTCGCAGATGGTAATTGCAAGTCTTTTACCCTTGTACTCAACTACTTTAAATTCGCTATTTGGTTCAAAGTAACGGTACTCGTCAAAAACATCGTAGGTGGGAAGTAGCGTTTTGTGGGCTATATGCTTCACCTCACCGTCGGCAATAAAGTAGGCGCTGTTGAATAGCATTTTGCCTTTTTCGGATGGGTTAACGCTTGGCGCTCCAACTATGGCTGCAATTCCAAACGTATTGGCGGCAATCTGTACAATTGCAAGCTCGCACTTTTCTACAAACTCTCTTCGTTCGAGTAGGTCGTGAGGAGGGTAGCCACATACTGCAAGCTCCGAGAATACAACCAGATCTGCTCCATCTTGCTTGGCTTTACCTATCGACTCTACTATTTTATTTACGTTATATTCAAAGTTGCTAACGTGATAGTTTAGCTGTGCTAAGGCAATCTTCATCCTTTTAGGGGTTTTTTAGCATCGTACAATATGCTGCTAAATTAAAGATTTGTTTAATACGATACACGACTTCGACATACGTAGCAAGTAGCACGTATCAAGTATCAAGTATCAAGAATTTCGTAGTACACCAATGCGACAACATCCGCTATTATATGGCTTACTTGTCGCATATCGTGTGTCGTACTACGTGTGTCTTACGTCGCACTTCGTATTTCTGCTAAAATAATACCCCAAGCTTAAACGAAACGTTGTTGAGGTTTATGTGAAGCGATGAGTTGTTGAGGGTGTTGGTTAGCCCGTTATTGTAGGTTATGCCAAAAATTAGCGACATGTTTGCTCCGAGGGAGTATTCGGTTCCTATGCCTAGCTGGTAGCCAAGGTTAAAAGGGTTCATTGCTCCGTCGAGAACTTCGCCATCCATTGCGCTTCCTCCTACGTGCCCCGATCCTGAGAAGCCTTTCGACTTAAGCAGCACTGCGGTTTTAAATCCTAAGGTGGCGTAAAATGTGTTGTAGCCTATAGGGTTGGTTTTTAGCTTAATGCCTATTGGTACGGCGAGGTATTGCAGGCGATACTTCATGCTTTCGCCCTGACTAATTTGGTAGCCGTCTCTATCTTTAGAGTCTATTGTGTAGCCCGTTGTGTTGTACTTAAGGTATCCGCCTGTGCTCTCTACGAATACGCCCGAATAAATGGCATATCGTTCGGCAAAGTAGCGGTCAACATTAAGTCCAAACGAAATTCCTGCAATCGAGCCGTCACCTTCTACCTTCTTGCGGTCGGAGCTAAGCCATGATACTTGAGGATCAACAGTTACACCGAGCCTGATTTGTGAAAATGAAGGGAATGCTAAAGCTATTGCAAGTAAGGATGTTAGTAAAGTCTTCTTCATAATATATTACTTTTTCGAAATAAAAAGGCAGACAGCAGCCAATCATACTCCAAAAATAACGAAAGAATTGGTGCAAAATAGCGCATCGCCTATTAAATGTTTTGAAGGGGATTAGCCGATCGGCAATTTTATACTTTTTTTGTTGAGCTGCTTATCTTGTTCTAAGAGGAGCTGTTGAGCGAAGCTCTGCTTTAGGTAACTTTCTCTGCGTTTTGATACCATGAAGCAGGGGTGGATGTGCTTTTTATCTTTGGGTTTTGTATGGATGATGCTTGCGATAGCATCTAATTACGAGAAGAACTGCTATTTAATGTAAAAGTGCTTTTCTCTTTTTGTGGGAGTTGTACCTTTGCAACGCTTTTGGCTTCTTGTAATCTCTTTTTGTGGATTTGAGCCTTAATGATCTTCTAAACCTAGCTATTTTGATGCGGCTCGCATAGTCCGCTTCGTATGTGAGAAGCATCCTACGGTTAAAACAACTATAAACGGATGAAAAAGATAGTTTTACTATCCATTGTGGCTATTGCGCTGTTGGCGGTAAGCTGTAAAAAGAGCAAAACGGGTGCTCCTAATGCTCCAGATGTAAAAGCGTCTAACGCCATTAGCATAAGCTTGCTTCGGCTAGATCGAGATATGGCTGCAATTGATGTTAATAATCCGATGGTAGCTATACCGTCGTTGCAGCGCAAGTACGGGAGCAACTTTACCCTTTTTACCGATGGAATTCTTGGAATTGGTAAGCCTGCCGATCCTAATTTTAGAAAAGGGTTATATGCATTTCTTACCTATCCAGTAGTGCAGGGGGCTTTTTCTGAAGTTGCTAAGAAGTACGACAGTAAGGCAATATCATCTCTCGAAAAAGATCTTGCAGAGGCCTTTTCGCTTTATAAGGGCACTTTCCCTCAGAAAAAAATTCCAACCCTCTTTTTTACATACGTTGCCGGATTCAACCAATCGGTTATTATAACCGATAATGCACTTGGTATAGGGCTCGATAAGTACCTTGGAAGTAGCTACGCAAGCTATGTCAGCCTTGGTTTTCCTCGGTATATGCTTAAGCGTATGGAGGCTAACCGCATTGTGCTGGATGCTGTTTACGCTTGGGCTAATGGCGATTTTCCGATTAAGCGCGAGTCGGAGCCGCTTCTTTCGCACATGATTTATCAGGGGAAGCTCGCCTACCTAGTTAGCCAAATGGTTCCAGAGGTTAGCGATACGCTGCTTTTTGGGTTTTCAAAAGATCAGGTAAAGTGGTGTAAGAAGAACGAGCGTATGATGTGGGAGTACCTAATTGGTCAGAAGCTGCTGTTTAATACCGAGGCTTTTGTTAGAACAAAGTTTGTTGAAGATGCTCCGTTTACCAATGTTTACTCTTCCGAATCGCCAGGTAAGGCGGCTGTTTGGCAGGGTTTCCAAATTGTTGCTGCGTATGTTCGAAATACAGGGGCTTCGCTCAACGATTTAATGGCCGAAAACGACTATCAAAAGATACTTAGCGCGGCAAAGTATAGGCCGTGATGCAATGAAAGTTTAACTACATCCAGCATATAAAATGACTGATATTGAAATTGCCCAGAAGGCTTCGATTGAGCCAATTGTTGCTATTGCGCAGAAGTTGAATGTCTCTGCCGACGACCTAGAGCTTTACGGTAAGTTCAAGGCAAAGCTTCCGCTAAGCCTAATTGATGAAGACAAGGTACGGAGGTCTAAGCTCATTCTGGTATCAGCCATATCTCCAACTCCAGCGGGCGAAGGTAAAACAACTACGTCTATTGGCCTCTCAATGGCTATGAATCTGCTTGGTCGTAAAACAACGGTTGTTCTCAGAGAGCCTTCGCTTGGTCCTGTTTTTGGGATTAAGGGTGGTGCTACTGGTGGTGGCTATTCGCAGGTAATTCCTATGGAGGATATTAACCTACATTTTACAGGCGACTTTTCTGCTGTCGAAAAGGCGCACAACCTTTTGGCGGCTCTTATTGATAATAACTTGCAGAGTAAAAAGCATAGCCTAAACCTCGATCCTCGTACTATCGCATGGAAACGGGTTATGGATATGAACGATAGGTCGCTTCGTGATATTGTGATTGGGCTTGGGGGGACTACTGGTGGTGTACCTCGTGAGTCGGGTTTTGATATTACTGCTGCTTCGGAGGTAATGGCGATCCTTTGCTTGTCGAAGGACATTGATGATCTTAAGCAAAAGTTGGGTAGTATTTTTGTTGGATTTACTTTTGGTGGGAAGCCTATATTTGCTCGCGATTTAAATGCTCAGGGGGCTATGGCTGCGCTGTTAAAGGATGCCATTAAGCCTAACCTAGTTCAAACGCTCGAGGGTACTCCTGCAATTATTCATGGTGGTCCATTTGCTAATATTGCTCAGGGCACCAATACGGTGGTTGCTACAAAAATGGGAATGTCGCTGTCTGATTATGTTGTAACCGAGGCAGGTTTTGGATTCGATTTGGGTGGCGAAAAGTTCCTTGATATAAAGTGTAAGTATGCAGGTATTTCGCCGGCTGCTATTGTGCTGGTGGCTACTACTCGTGCTTTGAAATATCATGGTGGGGTGCCTGTTAAGGAGGTGGGTAGCTCTAATATTGCTGCGCTTCGTAAGGGACTAGAGAATTTGGAAAAGCATATCGAAAATGCGAAGCTGTTTGGGCTAACCCCTATTGTTGCAATTAACAAGTTTACTAACGATACTCCCGAAGATATGGCTGCTATTATTGATGTTTGCGAGCGTCACGGGGTAAAGGCGTTTGAGGCAAATGTTTGGGCAGAAGGCGGTAAAGGTGCGTTGGAGCTAGCACAGGCTGTTGTTGATGTTGCAGATGCTGCTTCTCATCCGTTTACGCCTCTTTATAGCTGGGAGGATAGTATCGAGAAAAAAATTGCCATTATAGCCGGTAAGATTTATGGTGCTGATGGGGTCGACTATCAACCTAAGGCTAAAGCTGCTCTTAAGCGTATTGCTGCGCTGGGGTTAGATGGGCTGCCTATCTGTATGGCTAAAACGCAAAAGTCGCTTTCTGATAATCCGAACTTGTTGGGTCGTCCCGAAGATTTTCTGGTTACGGTTAGGGATATCGAAATAGCTGCTGGTGCTGGATTTGTTGTTCCTATTACTGGCGAGATGATGCGGATGCCTGGTCTTCCTGAGGAGCCTGCTTCAAATGGTATAGATATCGATTCTGATGGGAATATAGCTGGGCTTTTCTAGCCTTTGTATATAGCGTAACGAAGGGGATGTCTAAAAGAGAATACGTTCGAGGTTTGCGTAGTACGATAAGTTAAACCACCGTGTATAGGTTGTGGAACATTTTCGTGCTACCAGCTGCGTGTAACGTACTGCTTTTTAGACATCCCCTTCGTCTTTTATTGATTACCAATTTGGTAGTCTAATTCCGAAGCTCTACCTAACTTTGGTTGCTTATAACCTAAGCCCCTGCATTAAGGTAGATCGGACCGTCTAGTCCGAGGGGGAATCCTGTTAAATACCAAATGCAAATGATTATAGTCCAAATAATTAAAAATATTATTGTAAACGGAAGCATCATCGAAATAATAGTTCCGATACCATACTTTTCGTCGTACTTCTGCGAGAAGGTTACTATTAGCGCAAAGTAGCTCATCATAGGTGTAATAACGTTTGTAACCGAATCTCCAATTCTAAATGCCGCTTGTGCGAGTCCCGGGTGGTAGTTAAGCAGCATAAACATGGGAACAAAAACAGGAGCCATAATTGCCCATTTTGCCGATGCGCTACCCATAAACAGGTTGATAAATGCAGATAGAAGTATAAAGCTGATTAGCAGCGGAATACCTGTTAGTCCTACCGATTTAAGCCAGGCTGCGCCATTAATAGCTAGTACAATACCGAGGTTGCTCTCCTTAAAGAAGTATACAAACTGAGCAGCGAAAAATACCAGAACAATATACCCACCCATTCCCTTCATCGAGTTGGTCATGTGCTTAACCACATCTTTGTCGTTCTTAATTGTTTTGGTAATAATGCCATACAGAAGTCCAGGGATGAAGAATATGAGGAAGATGGCAACAACGATACCTTTAAAAAATGGAGAGTGAAGCACACCTCCAGTTTCAGGATCGCGGAGCAGTCCGTTTTCAGGGATGATCGACCATGCTAAAAGAGCTATAACCAAAAGAGCACCTAGTCCTGCAAACCTGAGTCCACGTCTTTCCACCTTTGTGAGGGTTTCTATTTCTAAAGCTGTAACAGCCCCCTCGTACTTTCCGAGCCTTGGCTCAACAACTTTTTCGGTTACAAACGTTCCGACAACCACTACCATTACAGCCGATGTAAACATAAAAAAGTAGTTTACCATAGGGTTTACCATAATGTTTGGGTTGATGATTTGGGCTGCCGATGTGGATAATCCTGCTAGAATAGGATCTACAGAACCTATAAGAAAGTTGGAGCCAAAACCCGCGCTAACACCACAGAATGCAGCCGCAAATCCAGCCATTGGATGTCTTCCTATGGCATGAAAAATCATTGCACCTAGGGGGATGAGTATTACGTAACCTGCTTCAGAGGCTAAATGCGAGATGATTCCAGCGGTGATAATTGCTGCAGTAATCATGCTTCGGGGTGCTCCTAAAACCAGCTGGCGAACCATTACGGTAAACAGCCCTGATCCTTCGGCTACTCCAATGCCAACCATTACTACTAGTACTAGGCCAAGGGGAGGGAAGTCAACAAAGTTTTTTTCAATGTTGGTCCACATCCACCTAACGCCATCGCTTGTAAGCAGGTTTTTGACGGTTACAAGCTCGCCTGTAACGGGGTGGTTTGCCGTTAGGTTGAGCGATGCTGCAATAGCCGAAAATGCGACAATCAGCAGAGTCATAATTGCGAAAAGTGTTGCTGGGTGCGGGAGCTTGTTCCCTACAACCTCTACTCCATCAAGGAAACGATTAAAGAGCGTTTTTTTTGCTACGCTTGTGTTCATAGTATTAAGGGCTTTGAAATGATGTTCTTATATCGGCACTATACAGCCGTAGCCGCAAAGAAATGAAAAACGTTTTAATTTTCCATCTCTGCGTTGAAGGTTGGTAAATGGGTCGTTATTAATTTTATCTTTGCCTTCGTTTAGAGAGAGGCTTGCATTAATTGAAAGCAGATTGGTTTTTAATCTAATTAGATTTAGCTAATAATGTTTAAAATCAAACAATCTGTTATATTTGAAACGTTATTAGTTGAGAATTAAAAGTTGATTTATGGAGAAAGCCTTGAAGGAGCATTTTATATGTCTCCTAAAAACCGAAGTTGTTCCTGCTCTTGGCTGTACCGAACCCATTGCGGTTGCTTTGGCTGTTGCTAAATCGCGCGAGCTGCTAGGCGAAGCGCCACTTGCCGTAGAGGTTTGCGTTAGTCCTAATATCCTAAAAAATGGGATGGGTGTTGGGGTGCCAGGAACTGGTATGGTTGGTCTTCATATAGCTGCTGCTTTGGGAGCTTGCTACGGTAGCTCTAGCCGTCTACTTCAGCTTCTTGAGGGGCTTTCGCCCGAGGATGTAGAGAGAGCAAAGGGTATGGTAGTGCAGAAAGCTGTTACCATTTCGGTAAAGGATGGTATCGATAAGCTCTACATCGAAGCTACTTGCCGCTCTGCCGAACATTCTTCTGTTGCTTACATTAAAGGTTCTCACAGCAACATTGTTCTTACCAAAAAGGATGGTATTGTGGTTGATGGTGTAGAGGAGGCTATTCTGCCCACTCCTGTATGTCCTGCTTCGGTTAAGCCTGTTCCGGATATTACGTTTAAGCAGATTTACGATTTTGCAGTTGATGCTTCTTTAGAAGAGATTGAGTTTATCCTCGAAGGGGGAGAAATGAACAAGCGCATATCCGACGAGGGGTTGCGTGGCGACTACGGTTTGAAACTCGGAAAATGCATCAAAAGTAAGATGGATACCAACATGCTTAAGGACGATTTGCTTACGCACGCTATTGCTGTCACAACGGCTGCTTCCGATGCTCGGATGGCTGGAAATCAGCTTCCTGCGATGAGCAATTCTGGTTCTGGTAATCAGGGTATTGCAGTTATGCTTCCTGTTGTCGCTACTGCTGAAAAGCTTCGGTCTTCGAAGGAGGAGCTAGCTCGTGCGTTGGTTATAAGCAACTTGCTTTCTATTCATATAAAGTCGCAAATGGGTAGGCTCTCTGCTCTTTGTGGTGTGTCGGTTGCTGCTACTGCTGCTTCTTGTGGTATCGTTTACCTTTTTGGAGGGTCATTCGATCAGATGACTTTTGCTATCAAAAATATGATTGGCAATATAACCGGTATGATTTGCGATGGGGCAAAGGTTGGTTGTTCTCTAAAGGTTTCTTCAGGTGTATCTGCTTGCGTAAATGCAGCTCTTTTGGCTATCGACAATACTTGTATTCAGGAAACGGATGGTATTATTGTTGAGGATGTTGAGACTACCATTAGGAACCTTGCGCAGCTTGGCTCGGATGGTATGGTGGAAACCGACCGTATGATTCTGGATCTGATGCTCAAAAAGTAGTCGTTAAGCATTCGCACGGTATAGACAGTGCTGTCTAAAAAGTATCACATTTCACTTTACGTATAGCATATCACGAGATGCGGTGTTGTATTGCCGCATATCGTGATACGCGTATCTGATACTCCTCACCATCTAGTCTACAAACCGAATCTGTTCAATAAGCAGCTTAGGGCGATTTAAATCACCTGCTTGGCAGTAGTAGTACTCGTGGTCGAGCTCCTTGTTCCCATTTACAACTGCTCCCGCTGGTAGGATTTGCCCGTTACGCTTTAGCTCTGCTATCTCATGCTTAGAGAGGTAGCCCGTAACTTCAAACTTAAAGCTCGGTGCAAAAACGATTTTCTTTATTTGCTCTTTATCCATCTCCTGATTCTTTGTTAGCTTAAAGTTTTCAAAGAGATGAATAACCCCAGGCTTAATTCTAGTAAGAACAAAGTAGTCGTACTGAATTCGGTGCTTTTTCCCTCTACCATAGCTTGCGTCTGTATCCCAAAGTTCGGTATCTAGCAGTAGTAGGTTAGAGTAGTAGGGGATTGCTTTTACAAGTAGCCTTTTTTTGTTGTTTACAAGCAGCTCAAAGTTTTCGAATTTATCAACCTCCCAAGTAAGACTCTTAGGGTGACGAACCGAAAGCCCGTGCATATCTAGGTACTTCTTAAGTCCTATCTCACAAAGTTTGCCTCTAAATGCTTTGGCAAATTCGGCTACGTTCTGCTGCTTGTTAGATCCCCAGAATAGCGTTAGCAAGTTCTTTTTCTGTCCCACGGTGTGGTTGTAGGCAAACTCAAATGCCTCTTCTAGTGCGCTTGTTAAAATAAACTCGCTTTTAAAATCTTTCCCTTTGGTGGTGACGTAGCTGGTTTCTACAGTATCTAGCTCGTTAGTCATGTCGGTTGGTATTGGTGTTGCTTTAAATTTAGCATAAACTATTTATTTAATCGAGCTTTTAGGGCTTTTTTTAAAGGATTTTTGGGATCAACTCACAATTCGGGTGGATTAGATCGCTCGGCGTAGAATTTAGCTACTCTGTTTAGACGTTGTATGCCGCTGGTAGGTTGGTGGGGAATTGTAAGTCGTAAAAGCAACCAAAGATTTAACTCGTTGGAAATCTGTCCTTTTGTATCCATGTGTTCATTTTTTCGGTACAAGTGTGATTTCCTGTTGTTACTTTTTTGAGGTCAAAAAAGTAACCAAAAAACCCTTTGTACGAATTAACTTGCTCGTTCGCGCCAGCGCCACACCGCTCTACGCTGCGCTGCTGCTGGCGGCGGTACGTTTAACGGCTCGGTTGCTTGCAGATGCTCCCTCGCGCAGACAGAATTCGTACGGTCTGGTGTGGCTTCGCCACGGTGCCTACGGGGGTAGGGTTGCGCTCTTTACAGACGTTGCGTGCCGTTGGTAGGGTGTAGTTTCAGTGACAGGTAGTCGGTAGTAGGAAAAGCAACCAAAGATTTAACTCGTTGTAAATATGTGTCTTTGTGTTCCTGTGTTCATTTTTTCGGTACAAGTGTGATTTCCTGTTGTTACTTTTTTGTGGTCAAAAAAGTAACCAAAAAACCCTTTGTACGAATTAACTTGCTCGTTCGCGCCAGCGCCCCGCGGCTCTACGCTGCGCTGCTGCTGGCGGCGGAATGGTTCACGGCTCGGTTGCTTGCAGATGCTCCCTTGCGCAGACAGAATTCGTACGGTCTGGTGTGGCTTCGCCACGGGCCTAAGGGGGTAGGGTTGCGCTCTTTACAGACGTTGTATGCCGCTGGTAGGGTGTAGTTTCAGTGACAGGTAGTCGGTAGTTGGAAAAGCAATTAAAGGCTTAACTTGGTGCAAATCTGTGTCTTTGCGCCTCTGTGTTCATTTTTTTTGAAATAGTGTGTCGTGTGTCTTATTCCATAGCTGTACGATAGCTGTAATTCTAACGATCCACCTCAATTGTCAATTAATCCGATTTTTGTGCTTTTATGCGGCTTTGGCAGGGGTACATAAAAGGCTGTCTAAAAAGGAGCGCTACACTGCTTTATGGTCACGAGATGCTGCTACAAAACAATGTGAATGTAGCTTATTGTTAACGCATGTCGTGATACGTATTACTCCTTATTAGACAGCCTATTAATGCTATTGAGCTAGTTGCTTATCCTAGTATCTGTAATGCTCTGGTTTGTATGGTCCTTCTGTTTTTACCCCAATATAATCAGCTTGTTTTTGGGTAAGCGTGGTTAGCTTTACTCCAAGCTGTTCGAGATGAAGGCGGGCAACCTCTTCGTCAAGATGCTTAGGTAGTCGGTAAACGTCAACCTTTAAATCTTTTTCCCAAAGCTCTATTTGGGCAAGTGTTTGGTTGGTAAACGAGTTGCTCATTACAAACGAAGGGTGACCTGTTGCACAGCCAAGGTTTACCAAACGTCCTTCTGCAAGAAGAAATATAGCGTGACCGTCAGAATAAACATACTTGTCAACTTGTGGCTTGATGTTAACCTTTTGAATGCCTGGCCAGCTGTTCAGCTTATCTACCTGTATTTCATTGTCAAAGTGACCAATGTTGCATACAATAGCTTGATCCTTCATTGCAGCCATATGCTCTGCAGTGATGATGTCGCAGTTTCCGGTAGTTGTAACGTATATATTACCTTCGTTGAGGGTATCTTCTATTGTTTTAACTTCAAAGCCTTCCATTGCCGCTTGTAGCGCACATATTGGATCTATTTCGGTTACAATAACTCTTGCTCCATAAGCACGCATCGATCTGGCGCAGCCTTTGCCAACATCGCCATACCCACATACGACCACAACCTTACCAGCAATCATTACATCAGTTGCTCGCTTAATACCATCGGCTAACGATTCACGACATCCGTATAGGTTGTCAAACTTGCTTTTTGTAACCGAGTCGTTAACGTTTATCGCAGGGATCAAAAGTTCGCCTTTTTCCATCATTTGGTATAGGCGATGTACTCCTGTAGTGGTCTCTTCCGAAACGCCCTTCCATTCGGCTACGGTTCTATGCCACTTCCCGTGGTCGTCTTTTAGTATCTGCTTAAGTGCATCTAGTATTACGCTCTCTTCGTAGCTTCCAGGTGTGTACTCAAGCGCTGTTGCATCTTTTTCGGCAGCAAATCCTTTGTGGATGAGCAGCGTTGCATCACCGCCATCGTCAACAATAAGGTTTGGACCTTTTCCTTCTGGGAACGAAAGTGCTTGCGCTGTGCACCACCAGTATTCAGGCAGGCTTTCGCCCTTCCATGCAAAAACAGGCACGCCAGCGGCTGCAATTGCGGCAGCTGCGTGATCTTGAGTCGAAAATATGTTACAGCTACACCAGCGAACATCGGCGCCAAGGCTTACCAATGTCTCAATTAGTACAGCAGTTTGAATGGTCATGTGGAGTGAGCCCATAACTCGGGCACCTTTTAGTGGCAGCTTTCCTTCATACTTTTTACGGATCGCCATTAGGCCTGGCATCTCTTTTTCTGCAATCTCTATCTCTTTACGGCCAAACTCAGCCAGCGATATATCGGCAACCTTATACGGTAGCTTTTCGTCAATTGTGTATGAAAACATCGGCGTAATTTTTGGCGCTAAGTTAGCGATTTCTAGCTAATATGGTCGTGGATTCAACCTATTTAGAAAGCTTAGCTAAGTCCATTTCTTCCCACTTTTTGTGTGTGCGGAGGGTGGTGCGTATAGCCGTTATGCTAAGGCTTCACGCGATAGCAGAGGTTGTGTCGTGTACTGGCGAACTTCTTAAATATGACCATTTAGTTTTAAGCACTTGTATTGAATTTATTGTAGAACTTAATCTATACAAATAGATTTTAGTCCTATAGTTGGAGTTGTCTTTTGCTGTATTCTCATTCGTTGCTTGTCAATATAAGCTTCATCATTATGTCTGTCTGCTCGTCGTTGCCTAGTATAAATATGTGCTTGTCAAATTCAACAAAGCTGTTTTTCTTATAGAGGCTAATAGCTCTTTGATTTTGTTCTCATCCCCCAAGCCATATATACTTAGCTTTTTTTGTCTTCCTATTTTCTACAGTTGTTCTAAATCGTCATTTGTTACTTTCGATGTCTGAATATTGCTCATCTTAAAAAGGTTGATGTGGTTTACCATCTTTCATAATGCGTTCTTTCGGCAATATTGATGTTTTTCTGCTTTAGTGCTTTTGCATTATCGGCCATATAGCCTATAGGAATTATAGATGCAATCTCAAGTTCATTTGGAATTCCAAGTCTTTCTTTAATGAGCTCGATGTTCTGAGGGATAAAGGTTACTCCATAAACATTATGTTCTGCAAGGCTTAGTAAAAAGTTCTCGATGCATGTCCAAATTGATGCCAGACAGTTCAAATCGTATATTTTTTTTGCTTTTTCGATCTTTGTCTTTGGTTTAAATACAACGATGATAACAGTTGGTGCTTCAAGAATCATCTGTTTCTGTTTAGGAATTGCATCAAGATACATTTCTTTCATAATCTGCTCTTCATTTTTGAATAGCTTTTCAAGTTCTGCAATGTCTATAGTTTTTTCTAGATCCTCGGATTCTATTAGTTTTAATTTCGATTCAAGGCTGTTGACAACTATAAAATCCCAATCTCTTAGGTGGTTGTATGTTGGTGCCATAAAGCCGTTTTCTATGGCATAATCAATTATATTCGAAGGTACTTTCTCCTTTTTAAAGTCTCGTACTGTTCTTCTTTTTTCAATAGCTTCTCTCAGTTCCATACTCTTAAAGTTTGTGTTCTGTATTTAAATATATGCTTATTGTTCTTGTGAATAATTGATAGTGTTGGGTAATAAATTTTTATGGGTTTGTGATATTTGGTGTGTATAACTATAGATAGCATGGCTAATGCTATGTTAATCTTTTATTGATAATATATTTATTGCATATTTATTTTTATTTGTTGTATATGTCTTTAATTGCATCGTCTATCATAGTACTATTCCAAAATACTGGATCTTTATCAGTGTTGAAAAGTATTAGTCCCCACTTCTCTTTCATTTTAATTCTGTCGAGATAAGTTGCATTACTTCCACTTTTTACGAATTTGAAGTATCTTTTACTGCTGTTGAAAAACTTGGTGTCAATTCCATTTTTTTTCAAAGCATTCAAAGCCTTTGATTGGTAATGTTCCTGGTCAGCAACAACCTCGCTCCATGCTTCTTCTCCTACTTTGTTCATTTGCAGTGCTATCCATGCGCTGTCTGGTTGAAGTATAATGGCCATCGGCATCTCTATGAGGATGTAGTCGGAAGAATCTTTTACTGTTGTTGTAAGTGCGTAGTTAAGGCATTCATAAGACTTTGGACTTACATCTTTGTCCGTTTTTATCTGTGCGACTATTTTGGCCTCTTGATTTTCTTTACCTACATTTTTTGTATTGCATGCTGTTAAGATCAAAAGCATAATAGCTGTTGTTTTCATATATCTCTTTATTTTTTTAAGTTCTTACTAATGATCTTTTGATGGCTTTATAAGTTGTTTTGTGCAGAGCGAACTAGATCTTCAAGTTTTTTTCTATTTTTGGTTATTCGATTATTTTTCTCTAATTCAGTTTCTAATTTGGTGTTTTCAATGTTTTCTAACAATTCAATTAAATTCCAATTCACCTTTATTCTACTATTTATTATTTGACAAATATCTTTTTTGCTATTCAAATTTAATAATTCATTGGGAATGCTAAAAATGATTTCGTTAAAATCAATCTTGTTGATTTTGTCTAAAAAATTAGCTAGTTGATTAGTGCTTATATTTTGGGCGAATGGATTAAGTTTAAGACATTGTAGAATTTGTTCATTGTTTACTAAATTTGTATTTCTAATTAAGCTATTGAATATCAAACTTGAATCATAATCTGTAATGAAAATACTAGTTTCATTACAAATTATGTTGTGATTTTGGGTTGTTCTATCTATGTTAAGCATTAATAGATCTAATAAGTATATATCAATTTGTACATCTTTGTCTATCTGACAGATGTTACTTAAGTCGAACTCTTTTGCATTGTCAATGTATTCAAAACAAATGTTTACTCCAAAACTTTTAGTAATCAAATCCCTCACTTCTACATAAGCACTTTTATGGTCTAGAGATTCGTCTAATGTTATCCATTGCGGTAAACGAGTGTTTAGTCCGATACTTCTACCAATCATATTTCCGATCCATTCGCTTAATAGCGAGTATTCTCCACTAAGTCCTGCTCTAAGCTTTACAAGATACTTTTTACTGTCATTTTGAATCACTATAGGGAATGAATTTCCTCCTAAATAATATGTTATTACTTCCATATTCTTTATTTTAACTTATTTGTCATTACCTGCTTTATTTTTGATTGTTAATTTTTAGCATCTGGTTTAATTTTTCTGTTATGTAAAACATGGCTGGTTCAATAGGTGAATAATTGGTGTTAGAAAATATTGAAATATATATATCATTTTGCGGATTGTAAAATAAGCTTGTTCTAAATATCTTGTCTCCGCCTGCATGGCCAAGATAATCTCCAATTGGTAAATCTTTGATTATATAGATTCCTTTTCCATAATATGTATCTGGAGATTTCATCCAAATATTCATATCTGCTAACATAAGTTTTAAACTCTCCTTTGAAGAAAAAAATGTAGAAAGCAAGTAGTTGTACATAAGTGTAATTTCAGTTGGAGTTGAAATAACTGGACCTGCTCCGTAGGTTAGTGGCCATTGGGACACATCATTCAAAACTTTATCATCATACCCTCTTACGATTCCCATATCTAAGCCCTCTTTGGTGCATATTGTTGTATTTTTAAGTTTTAAAGGTGATATAAAGTATTCGTTAAAAAGTTGGCTCAAATTTTTATTGCTTACCTGTTGTAATATGCAACCAAGCATAATATACCCCGTATTGGTATATGAAAGATAGGTGTCAGGATTCTTTTTTATTGGATATTGATAAGACATAGATAGCAAGTCTTGTTCTGAAAAGCTATTACTATTACTCTTCTCAAATTCATATAATGCTTCATATGTTTGGATTCCTGATGTATGACAAAGCAAGTGCTTTATAGATATTTCGTTAGCCCTTGGGCATTCTGGAAACCACCTGTTTATTTTATCGTCGATATTTATTTTTTGTTGTTCAATAAATTTAATCGCCAAGGCGGCTGTAAATATTTTTCCGATGCTTAGTGAATGAAATTTTGTTTGGGGATCTAGTCTTGTAGCAGTTCCAGATTCGCCAATTGCTGAAGCCCAGAATCCTTTTTGTGGAATTCCAATGGCAAAAGATAGTCCTTTGTAGTTTCCTTTAATTTTGACTTCATTCGACCATTTTGTTAGTGAATCGACAATGGTTTGGTTGAACTGCAAGTTGGGATCTAGGCTCGAAGTATGTAAATTATCTGTGTTGACACTGTATTGGGTTAATTTACTTACCGCTATTTCGGGTCGGTTTCCAATTATTCCTTTTTTCGGGATATCGTTTTTTTTCTCATAAGAAGAGGCACTTAGGCAGATGAGATTTACAAAAATAAGCAGCTTTATCATAAATTTCTATGTTTAAATTCTGTTATACAATCTGAAGTTTACATTGCTAAATTGATAAGCGCTTTTATTTGAATGAAACTTTGGGATTACTGACCTTGCATCTATCCATTGAAATGCCAATAGGATGACACTTGTAATAGGTTTAATTAATTAGCATTCAGGTTTATGCGGATAATCCTTTGAGGCATTCTTAGTTTTGATTTTTTCAAATATAGTAAAATACCATTTTAATCTACTAATAATGTGTAGTATGAGATATATCGCCATGATTATCGCAAGTTTGTCGTGGATCTCAATTAGTATTTTTCGTATAACCCAATTCCCTTTGGTAGTATCAATAATCCATGGTACTAGACCTGTGATGGCAACTAGTATGAATAGCAATGAAAATACTAGAACTTGTTGGTTTTTAGCAAGCAACCTTTTAGTTATTACAATTTTGTACCATTTCCAATGCTTGTAAATGTGATACAATACAAGTAATGAGAGAGCAGTGATTGACATTTTATGGACTGCCGTCCAACCATGGTAGCTTATTCGAAAGACAGAATCATCGATTGCAATAGCACCATGATTACCCATATGGTACTTTATTTGAATTAGCATCCCAGAAAATGTAGAAGTAATACCGGAAATAAGCAGAGCAGTATTGATTACAAGTCGGTTAATGTCTTTTTTCATTTTAAGATGCTTATTAATAAACTCTTTTGTGTATAGCGTACGCATTACATGTGTGCATGCATTTCATACAACCTGTACACTTATTCCCGTTTATGAATAGGATATATTTGTGCCAAGGCAGATTTATGCGGCCAATTACATCGTTAGGGCATACATTTATGCATTTCCAACATGCTTTGCATTTGTTTGTTTGGAGCGTAATAAATGCTGTGCTTGTGTGCTCTCTTTTGAAGAATGCTTGTATCATACTGAAATTTTTGTGCAAAATTCTTCAAAAGACTTTATGGTAACGATAACAATTGTTAAGAAATGATCTTTACTTTCGATTTCGTATTCGGCTAAGCGAAATCGGTGTTATTCCAAGAAATGATGCAATATAATGCTGAGGTACTCTCTTTATTATCTCAGGATGGGTTTTAATCAGTTCGTCATACCTTTCCTTGGGGGAGTCCTTAATGCGTGATAGAAAGAGTTGTGCGTAATTTCTGAATCTTTGAAGCATAAATTCATTGAATCTTTCCTTGAATTCGGGGTAAGTTCTAATTAATTTTTCAAAAGTTTCCTTGCTAATTGAGATAATACTTGAATGTTCAATACTTTCAATTGTGAACAGGCTGGGTTGATTGTTCAAAAAGCTATCAATAGAAGCAACGGGTTGGTTTTCGAAAAAGAATTGTATTGTAATATCTTTCCCATCTTTACTAAACCATTGTCTCAGACAACCCTTCTTGATGAGAAAAATTTGTCGTGAGACCTCTCCGCTATTAAGCAAGACGGTCTTTGGCGGTATTTTGATCTCAGCAAATGAATCTCGAAATAGCGATCCTTTTTCTTTGTCTTTTTTTACTGTTTCAATTAAAAGATCAATCATAGTTTTGGGTTTTAAATGTAAGAAATGGCATATGGCTATGGGCGGGAACGGTAGGGAGTTTCTGGATTTTACAATGTAGCATCTTTGATGACCTAATTTTATGCGGAGGTACAAAAAATATCACGATTTACGTATCACGCATCACAAAAGCTACCATAATCGTATATGGTTTGCTTGTGCAATGCATATCTTGATACGTAAATCGTGATACGTTATAAGCTATACGAGCAGCTCCTTATAGAAGGGCGTTAAGCTTTTCTACTAGCTTTGCCTTTGGTACAGCACCAACCTGCTTGTCTTTTACTTCGCCATTAACAACGAAAAGAACGGTTGGGATGTTGCGAATGCCGTACTTTGTGGCAATTGCTGGGTTTTCGTCAACATTAACCTTACCAATGACAGCCTTACCCTCAAACTCGTGGTGCATCTCCTCAATAATAGGAGTAAGCATTCGGCATGGTCCGCACCATTCTGCCCAAAAGTCAATTACTACAGGTTTGGTAGAGCTTGCTACCATTTCGTCAAAGTTGGCTTCGTTAATTTCTAGTGCCATATTGTGTTGTTTTAAATAGATTTCGTTCTACAAAAGTATGAAATAGACCGCTACTCCAAAGCACGTTTAATGTTAATTCTGTGCGAGTATGAGTATTAGTCTAGCAGCCTAAAGTTTATGCTATTGTGCTGCAAGTAGCTAATAAACTCGTGACTTAAACCTACCCTAAACGTTCGTGAGTGCATCTCCACCGAAAGCTTATCGGCTGGATCTACAATCTTAACCTTTAGCGCAATGTTGCCCTTGCTGTTTGTTGCATAGTTCTTTATTTCAGTAGCAATCTCGTCGGTAATGCTATAAATGGGCAGGGTTATCTGAATCCCCTTAACCATCTCGTCTTTTACATTCGGAAGCTGTCGAATGATCTTTATCTTAGCCTCAAACTCGCCTGGTCTGAATGGATGTGAGTTTACAGAACCCCTTATTAGCAGCGAGTAGCCTTCATAAAAGAAGCTTCTGAACTGCTCGTAATCCTTCCCAAAAAGGGTAAACTGGTAGCTTTCGGTGTAGTCTTCAACCGTAATAGAGCCGTAAGGTTTGCCTGTTTTTGTCATTAGGTTACGAGCCGAAGTAACCATTCCTGCAACCGAGAAGTCTCTTCCAACCATTGACGGAAGATCATTTAGATCGGAAAGGGTACAGTTGGTAAAGTTCTCGATCTCAATTTTGTACTCATCAAGAGGGTGCGAAGAGAGGTAGATTCCAACAACTTCGCGCTCCTTGTTCAGCGTTTCGAGCTTATTCCACTCCTTGGCATTGGTAGGAGGCTCGGGCTTCTGAATGATTTCGGCAGAAGCAATAGCACCAAAAAGGCTATTCATGGCGTTGCTCTTCTCGTTCTGAAGCCTATTCCCATAGCGGATAAGGCTTTCTATAAAGGTGACATCCTTACTATCAGGGGCAAAATAGGCCGAACGAGGTAGGCTGCTTAAGCTGTCGAATCCTCCTGCAAGTATTAAGGTTTCCAAGTTCTTACGGTTGGCTGCACTTAGGTTTACCCTTTCAACCACATCGTATATATCCTTAAAAGGCCCTCCCTGTTTTCTAGCTTCTATTATGGCATTAACAGCACCTTCGCCTAGTCCCTTAACAGCTCCTAACCCAAACCGTACGTGCCCCTTAGAGTTTACCGAAAACTTGTAGTTACTCTCGTTGACATCAGGTCCTAAAACCTCAATACCCATGCGCTTACACTCGTCCATAAAGGTTGTAATCTTCTTTATGTCCGACAGGTTACGGCTGAGCACAGCTGCCATAAACTCCGATGGGTAATGAGCCTTCAGGTAGGCTGTTTGGTACGAAACGTAGGCATAGCAGGTGGAGTGCGATTTGTTGAATGCATACTGGGCAAATGCCTCCCAGTCGCTCCACACTTTTTCGAGGATTTTGGCATCATGGCCGCGCTCGGTAGCACCTTTTACAAAGTCTGCCTTAAGCTTGTCCATTACGTCCTTCATCTTCTTACCCATTGCCTTACGAAGCGTATCAGCCTGACCTTTGGTAAAGCCGGCTAGCTTCTGAGAAAGGAGCATCACCTGTTCCTGGTAAACTGTAATACCATAGGTGTCTTTTAGGTACTCCTCCATCTCGGCAATATCGTACTCTATCTTTTTACGTCCGTGCTTACGGTCGATAAAGTCGGGTATATATTCCAATGGTCCCGGACGGTAAAGCGCATTCATCGCAATGAGGTCCTCAAAGCGGTTTGGCTTTAACGCACGAAGGTATTTTTTCATACCAGGCGACTCGAACTGGAAGAGCGCTGTGGTATCGCCCCTCGCATAAAGCTCGTAGGTTTCAGCATCATCGAGCGGTATCGCATCAATGTCTATCGTTACCCCCTTGCTTCCCTCTATATATTCAAGCGCATCCTTAATAATCGACAGCGTTTTAAGGCCGAGGAAGTCCATTTTTAAAAGACCAACATCTTCAACGTGCTTTCCATCGTACTGGGTAACTAACAGCTTAGCATCCTTGTGCGTACTTACGGGAATGTAGTTTTCAAGATCATCTTTAGCAATGATAATTCCACAGGCATGTATTCCAGTTTGGCGAACCGATCCTTCGAGCGTTTCGGCAAAGCCAAGCGTCTTTGCAATAAGCGGGTTGGGCGATTTGCGCTCCTGATTTAGCTCTGGCACCTCCTCGAAAGCTTTTGCAAGCGTAGTTCCTGGCTTTTCGGGAACAAGCTTAGCTAGCCTGTCGGCCTCTGGCAGAGGAAGCTTTTGTACGCGCGCCACATCCTTTATGGCCATCTTGGCGGCCATGGTTCCAAACGTGATGATGTGCGCAACACGCTTATCTCCATACTTATCAACAACCCACTTAAGCACCTCTTCGCGGCCATCTTCGTCGAAGTCGATATCAATATCGGGCATTGAGATACGGTCTGGATTCAAGAAACGCTCAAACAGCAGGTCGTACTTAACTGGGTCTATATTGGTGATTTTAAGACAGTAGGCAACTGCCGAACCAGCAGCCGAACCACGACCAGGTCCTACAGATACTCCCATCTCACGAGCTGCACGGATAAAGTCCCATACGATAAGGAAGTAGGAGGGGAATCCCATCTTTTCCATTACATCGAGCTCAAAATCAACGCGCTCCTTAATCTCGCCAGCAAAGTTATCACCCCATCTCTCCTTCGCGCCCTCGTAGGTTACATGTCGGAGGTAAAGCATTTCTGTCTCAAAGCCCTCTGGAATTGGGAAGATTGGCATGATGGGCTTTTGGTTTAGCTCGTAAACCTCCACCTTTTCGGTTATCTCCTGAGTATTGGCAATGGCATCCGGGTAATCCTTAAACAAGCGTTCCATCTCCTCCGGACTTTTCAGGTACTCCTGCTTGGTGTATCGCATTCGGGTCGGGTCGTCGATATCTTTA
>Ga0209464_10000081_pt1 | contig 31854 bp, 27 predicted proteins | sample DOMMetBare1Fresh_2_FD_187473 | JGI IMG/M metagenome (GOLD analysis project Ga0209464, IMG submission 187473) | Wetland sediment microbial communities from St. Louis River estuary, USA, under dissolved organic matter induced mercury methylation -... | ecosystem: Environmental > Aquatic >...
GGTCGGCAAACGAGCAGCTAACAGTAATGTGAAGGTTATCTTTATCCTTCTCAAGCTTAACCACCTTGGCAGCTTCTTCTACAATTCCTGAAAACATATATCAACTTTATTATTAAGTCCTAAAAAACTGCAATATATAACCACGAATTTAGAATACAATCCTTAAAAGAGCTAATAAATTCCTAAGAATTATGGCAATCTTTCTTATTTTTGCCGGTTGTGGGATAGTCCCATCTTCAACCAATGAATCGCGCTTTGAGAAAAATACCGTTAATTCTGCTCATCGGCGGACTGCTTACGTTATCGTTAAGCCAATGCGCCCGTGTGGTTGCTCCAACAGGTGGCCCCAAAGATACCATCGCACCTGTTGTGCTTAAAACCATCCCTGCACAGCTTAGTAAAAATGTTTCGGCAACCGAGCTGGAGCTGCAGTTCGACGAATACGTTACGCTGAAAGATCTACAAAAAAGCTTCTTTGTATCACCTCCGCTCGAACAGCTTCCAGAGGTAAGAGAAAGGGGCCGAAAGCTGGAGGTTGTATTCGATAAGCCGCTCCAGCCAAACACCACCTACTCGCTAAATTTTGGCAATTCGATTGTTGATAATAACGAAGGTAATCCTATAATCGACTATGCGTTTACCTTTTCAACAGGTGGTACCATTGATACGCTAAAGTTTAATGGCGTTGTTTTTGATGCCAAGCTGATGCAACCTGTTGCTGATGCCTTCGTATTTTTCTACGACAACGATAGCCTAGAGGCTCCTCTTAAGCATAATCCTGCAATTGTTGCTAAAACCGACAAGGAGGGAATATTTGTTGCCAAAACTCTAAAGGATAAGGAGTATAAGGTAATTGCCATCAAGGATGCCAACAGAAACTACCTCTACGATGCTGGTGTTGATGAGATTGCTTTTGAGAAGCGCCACTTTAAACCTGTTACCATTCCTGCTAAAGCCGATACTATATCCGACTCTCTGTGGCGAGCACAGCTAGTGCCTGCTGCTAGGTTCAAGCTTTTTGCCGAGCCTAAAACACGTCAGTACATTACAGGAAAGTCGCGAACCGAAAAGTTCAAGTTCAACCTATTTTTCAATGCGCCAAAGCCTGATATTAAGAAGATAGAGTTTGATGGGCTTACTACCAACGACTTTATTGTAGATCAGGATGCTGAAGGAGATACGCTAACCTACTGGCTTAAGGATGCGACTCGTAAGGTTGCCGATACGTTACTGGCAAATATTACCTACATGAAGAGCGATAGCACAGGTAAGCTGGTTGAAACTCTCGAAAAGATATCGTGGGAGCTTCCTCTTTCGAAAATTGATAGACCTAGCAAAAAGGATAAAAAGGCTGATGCTGTAAAGACAGCAGCAAAACCTCAACCGCTTTCCATTCAGTTCGATCTGCCTGATGGCACTGCCAACGAGGATGGGGGAATGTTCTTAACGCTTAACCTACCTTCGACTCGGATCGACTCCTCTAAATTCCATCTTTTTAGGATAGATGATAACGACCGTAAGGTTAAGGTTCCTTTCTCTATAAAGAGCAACCCCAAAAGCCTACTTTCGTATCGCATTGATGCTAAATGGGTTGATGACAGCAAATACGAAATACTGGTTGACTCGAATGCTGTTAGCAACATACTTAACCAGGTAAACGACTCTACGCTATACGCATTTAGCTCGTCTAACTCCTCCAAGTTTGGAACTTTTACCTTTAACGTAAAGGGTTTAAAGCATCCTCTTATTGTACAGGTGCTAGATAAAAAGCTAAAGCTTGTTAGAGAAAAGGAGCTGCGTAAAGATGGAGCGCTGCACTTCCCCTTCATTAAGGCTGATACCTACATTGTTCGCATTATTGAGGATATCAACAGCAATGGAGCTTGGGATACTGGATGCTACTTAAAGCAGGTAGCCCCCGAAAGGGTTGCGTACCTTAAAAAAGATAAGGCTCAAGAGTTTATCCTACGATCGGGTTGGGAAAACGAGGTGAGCGTTGATGTTGAAGAAACCTTTTCTAGCTATTAGCTTATGTCTGTAATACTACAATTTGCGATATTTCCGACCGATAAGGGAGCCAGCGTTAGCAACTTTGTAAGCAAAGCTATCGAAGCTGTTAAGGATGCAGGCATCGACTACCAGCTTACACCTATGAGCACCATCATAGAAACCGATACGCTAGAGGAAGCCTTGCAAATTGTAGCAAAAGCAAACAGTGCAATAGAACCTTTTGCCGATCGTGTTTACATCAGCATAAATGTTGATATTAGGAAAGGCGATAAAGGCCGAATGAAGCGTAAGGTTGATTCGGTAAAACAAATTGTTGGTAATGTAAATCTTTGATCTAACTACGATGCTAAAAAAAATCTTATATACCGCTTTTCTTATTCTGGCTTCGGTTGTAACATTTGCCCAAGCTCCAAGCTACCCAGCCAAAACCTACCTTGGATTTAATGCTGGATACGGCTTTTCGGGTGTTACTTTTCAGCCAGCTTTAGACCAGTCGACCTATAACGGTAGCTATACAGGCGGCATAACCTTTAAGCATCGTAACGAAAAGTATTTTGCTCTACAGGCCGAGCTGAACTACACCCACAGAGGCTACAACCGTCCACTCGACGAAAAAACGACCTATAAGCGAACCTACAACTCAATTATGCTCCCAGCAATGGCTCAGATCATTGTTTCGTACAAGAGATTCTCTGTGATTACCAACCTGGGATGCTATGCCAGCTATATGCTTAACTCCGAGACCGAAACAACTCAAAATGGTGTTACACAAAAAAGCAGCTACGAATTCTTCTTAAAACGTGATACACGTTACGAATTTGGAGCTCTTGCTGGTGCTGGACTATCCATAGATGTAAATCCTATCCTTATACAGGTTGAATCGCGCTTTTACTATGGCCTAACCAACTTGTACGATCCCGATTATACGAATAATCGCCCCTACGGCTCACGCCAATTTCAGCTGCAATTTTCGGCAGCACTTCTATATAACTTAGGTTCGCTGTTTGGAAGCGATCCTAAGCTAACTAAAAAATAACCGTATGCGGAATTTTATCCTGCTCATACTTTTTTCGGCCTTTACGCTGCTTGGAATAGCACAAATTACTGAAGAAGAAGGTCTTGCAACCTTTTATAGCAAAAAGTTTAATGGCCGAAAAACCTCAAGTGGCGAAGTTTACCGCCATACGAAGCTTACAGCCGCACATCCCTCATTACCTTTTGGAACGGAAGTATTGGTTACCAACTTACGAAACGACAAGTCGGTTATTGTGCGCATAAACGACAGATGTTCGCCCAGACGTATAATGATTGACCTATCGAGAGCTGCTGCTTCTAAAATTGATATGATTGCTGCAGGCATTCAAAAAGTTAAGCTACAGGTAGTTAACGATAGCATCAGGGCACTTCATCTATACCAAGAAATTGCCGACTCTTCGAAAGCTGTAAGCGATTCTACTACAACAGCTCCTGTTGCCGATTCTACTGTTGCTGTTGAAGATAACTTCACAATTCAGGTGGCTAGCTTATCTACGCTTAAGAGTGCGAAGCGATTGGTAATTAAGCTCGAAGATATTTACGACATATCTGCAGCTTACCGTAAAGCTAAGCACAAGCGCAAGGTTAGCTACAAGGTAACTATCGGTGCTTTTGCTACTCGCGAAGATGCAAAGGAGCTTCTTGGTGAGCTACGCAAAAACTACAAATCTGCATTCATTGTTGCAAAATAGCCAAACATGGACTTTTACGATAGCTTAAGCAGGTACGAACGCCGAAAAACAGAAAGCGTTCGGATTGGCAGCCTTCTTATGGGTAGCAATTACCCTGTTCGAGTACAATCAATGACCACCACCGACACCTCCAACACAGAGGCTTCGGTTGAGCAGTGCAAGCGCATTTTTGATGCTGGTGCCGACCTCGTTCGTTTAACAGCACAGGGTATCAGAGAGGCGGAGAATCTGGAGCAGATCAGACGTTCGCTCGTTGCTTCGGGCTACGACAAGCCGCTTGTTGCCGATATCCATTTTAATCCTAATGCGGCAGAAGTTGCAGCAAAGCATGTACAAAAGGTGCGAATTAATCCGGGCAACTTTATCGACAAGAGAGCTAGCTTTGTAGATGTTACCCTCTCGGATGAGGAGTATGCCGAAGAGCTTCAACGGCTAAGGGTGAAGTTTATCAACCTCCTTAACATTTGTAAAGAAAACAGCACCGCCATACGCATTGGTGTAAACCACGGCTCGCTCTCCGATAGGATAATGAGCCGTTATGGAGACACCCCCGAAGGTATGGTTGAGTCGGCAATGGAGTTCCTTCGCATTTGCATCGACCAGCAGTTTAAGAACGTTGTGCTATCAATGAAGTCGAGCAACGTGCGAGTAATGGTTCACGCCTACCGACTCCTTACCAAGCGAATGAAGGAAGAGGAAATGTACTTTCCGCTGCACCTTGGAGTAACAGAAGCTGGCGAAGGCGAAGATGGCAGAATCAAATCGGCTGTTGGCATAGGAACCTTACTGGCCGATGGTATTGGCGATACTATTCGAGTTTCGCTAACCGAAGAACCAGAAGCGGAAATTCCTGTTGCCAATGCTCTTGTAGCACACTTTAGTAAGCTTACCAACCACCAACCAATAGCCCCCACCAACGCAAGCTTATACAGTCCTTACGAGTACGTAAAGATGCCCAGCTTTTGCATAAACGGAGTTGGAGGCGATTGTGCTCCTGTTGTGGTAGGCGACCTATCTCACATTGATGTAATTTCGGCCAACACCATAGCAGAAGTAGGATACCAGCTCTCTGCTGATGGTCTTACCTGGAGTAAGGCGACCGATACAGCTCCCGACATTCTACTTGTAGGCAGCGCAAAGCTACAGCTTCAACAAACCAACGGCCTAATGCTTGTTGGCAACGAACAGGGCAACCTTGCCTCCTTTGGAAATACCGAAATCATTTCAGCCAGCAGCTCTTTTGTTTGGATTGATGCAGCAACAGATAGCGTAGCGCTCGCAAGCTGGCTCAAGCAAAATGGCCAGACCATTGTGCTGCTATGCTCCAACAACAGCAATCCTGTTGCAGAGCTAAGATCTGCAATACTTAACCTTCGCAGCCAAAACGTAGGAAACCCTATAATAGTATGCCAAAGCTACAACGAGAGCAACCTATCGCTACTGCAGCTATGCGCAGCGGCCGACTGTGGAGCTCTGTTCGTAGATGGACTTGCCGAAGGTATTCTTATTACCAATAAAGGTACTACATCGCCTACCGACACCACATCCATTGCATTTGGCATACTCCAAGCTGCAAGGGTACGAATATCCAAAACCGAGTTTATTTCTTGCCCAGGTTGCGGTCGCACCCTATTTGATCTACAGCAAACTGCTGCCAAAATAAGGGAACGGACAAAGCATCTTACCGGACTAAAAATTGGTATTATGGGCTGCATCGTTAACGGACCAGGCGAAATGGCAGATGCCGACTATGGTTACGTAGGTGCAGGACCTAAAAAGGTTACGCTTTATAAAGGAAAGCTTGCCGTTAAAAAGAACATCCCACAGGAAGAGGCACTCGATGAGCTCATCAACCTTATAAAAGAAAATGGCGACTGGAAGGATGCCTAGCTTTACATAACCATGAAGTAAACAAGGGCGGTGGATGCATAAATCTACCGCCCTTGTTTGTTAATAAACGTTTAAATAACCACACTTTGCTTATTGATGTTAATAAAACAACCCTCCCTTGCATAGGAAATAAAATCATCTATCTAAACAATAAAATCAGGAAATCAAGAGCAAAAACATTATTTACAAAAGTGGTAATTAATTGATTATCAATATTGTTAATAACTTTTGAGGATTGTTGATATCTATGGTAAAAACAGCTTGGCTGGCACAAAATAACCTTACTATCTTGCAGGAGCGTTTAAAAAACAAGCATAAGAAAGTCAAACCATTTTTTACTAGCCATTTAAGGTAAAATTATAATTAGAAAATAATGGAAGCAGCCAAATCAGCCAAGGTTAAGTTACAAACAACAGCAGACGAGTTGAAGGTTTACTCGTATCAAGATGCTGTTGCTTCAGCAAAAGAGTACTTCAAGGGAGATGATCTTGCCGCAACAGTTTGGGTAAGCAAGTACGCGCTCAAAGATTCGTTTGGTAAGATCTATGAGCAAAATCCCGACCAAATGCACTGGCGTATTGCCAACGAAATTGAAAGGATCGAAAAAAAGTACGCCAATCCACTTACAGCAGCAAAAGTGTACGAGCTGCTAAAAGATTTCAAGTACGTAATTCCACAAGGTGGACCAATGACTGGTATTGGTAACAACATGCAGGTTGCTTCCCTATCCAACTGCTTTGTTATTGGACACGATAATCCAGCCGACTCGTATGGTGGAATTATTCGCATCGACGAAGAACAGGTGCAGCTTATGAAGCGAAGAGGTGGTGTAGGACATGATTTGTCGCACATTCGCCCAACAGGAAGCCCTGTGCTTAACAGCGCACTAACTTCTACCGGCGTTGTACCATTTATGGAACGCTACTCCAACTCAACACGTGAGGTTGCGCAGGATGGTCGCCGTGGTGCACTTATGCTAAGCATATCCATAAAGCACCCAGATGCCGAACGTTTTATTGATGCCAAGCTAGACTCTGGAAAGGTTACAGGAGCTAACGTTTCGGTTAAGATAGATGATGAATTCATGAAGTGCGTACAAACTGGTCGTAAGTACGTACAGCAATATCCTATAAACGCTAAAGAACCAAAGTACAAGGTAGAGATCGATGCACAAAAGCTTTGGAAAAAGATCGTTCACAACGCATGGAAATCGGCCGAACCAGGAATTCTCTTCTGGGATACCATCATCCGCGAATCTGTACCAGATAGCTACGCTGATTTAGGATATCGTACCGTTTCGACCAACCCTTGTGGCGAAATCCCTCTTTGCCCATACGACAGCTGCCGTTTGCTTGCAATTAACCTTTTCAGCTACGTAGAAAACCCATTTACCCCAAAAGCTAAGTTCGACTACGATCTGTTTAAGCGCCACGTTATCATAGCAATGCGCATGATGGACGATATCATAGATCTTGAGCTAGAAAAGATTGAAGCCATCATTGAAAAGGTTAACAAAGACCCAGAAGATGAAGAGATTAAGTTCGTTGAACGCCATCTTTGGGAAAAGATTCGCGAAAAAGCCATTAATGGTCGCAGAACTGGCTTAGGTATTACTGCCGAAGGTGATATGCTTGCTGCTCTAGGTATTAGGTATGGCAGCGAAGAAGCTACCGATTTCGCAGAAAACATCCAACGAATGCTTGCCATCGAAGCATACCGCTCGTCGGTTATCATGGCGCGCGAACGTGGGGCATTCCCAATATACAGCACTAAACGCGAAGTAAATAACCCATTCATAGGAAGAATTAAAGAGGCTGATCCTGCGCTTTACAAGGAGATGGAAGAGGTTGGCCGCCGTAATATTGCCATGCTAACCATCGCTCCAACTGGTACAACCAGCTTGATGACGCAAACAACCTCTGGTATCGAACCTGTTTTCCTTCCTGTTTACAAGCGCCGTCGAAAGGTGAATCCTAACGACAAGGATGTGGTTGTGACTTTTGTTGACGAGGTTGGCGACTCGTGGGAAGAGTACTACGTATTCCACCATAAGTTTATCACTTGGCTAGAGATTAACGGCTACGATGTTGAAGCTGTTAAGCAGTACGATAGCGAGCAGATGGATGAAATTATAGCTAAATCGCCATACAATAAGGCAACTTCTAACGATGTCGATTGGGTTAGCAAGGTTAAAATGCAAGGTCGCATCCAAAAGTGGGTTGACCACTCCATTAGCGTTACCGTTAACCTACCTGCCGACACCACCGAAGATATGGTTTCGAAGGTTTACAAAACAGCATGGGAAAGCGGTTGTAAAGGCGTTACTGTTTACCGCGATGGATCGAGAGCAGGTGTTCTTGTATCGAGCAAGAAGGAGACAAAGGAAAACAGCGCAGAGTTCCCAAGCAAACGTCCTCAAAATGTAGATTGCGAGGTTATCCGTTTCAGGAATAACGACGAGCAATGGATTGCCTTTGTTGGAATTATCAACAATCGTCCCTACGAAATATTTACAGGTATTGTTGATGAGGAGGTTAGACCTATTCCTAAAACTATTACCAAGGGTAAAATTATAAAGGTTAAGGATGAAAATGGTAGCCGTTACGATTTTCAGTATGTTGATAAGTATGGCTATACCAACACGCTTGGTGGTATTTCGCACATGTTTAACAAGGAATACTGGAACTACGCTAAGCTAATTTCTGGGGTACTACGCAACGGAATGCCTATTAACGACGTGGTTAACCTAGTATCATCACTACGCCTTGACAGCGATACCATCAACTCGTGGAGAAATGGTGTTGAACGAGCTCTTAAGCGTTTTATACCTAACGGAACCAAGGCAAAAAGGGGCAGCAGATGTCCTGAATGTGGTGCCGAAACGCTAATCTACCAAGAAGGGTGCTTAATTTGTACCTCGTGTGGAACATCTAAGTGCGGATAGCACTTCTCATATTTACAACTTGTGAAAAGGCTCGGCTCCAACCGAGCCTTCTCTATTTAGTAAAGTCTAAAGCTCATCAAAAATCTTCCACCTCTTCTTAACAAAGCTGCTTATGCTGCGGTACAAAAGCACACCTATAACCGCACCGGCTGTATCTGCAACAACATCCATCCATTCAAAGCTTCTGCCTGGAAAAAACGTCCTCTGAAAAACCTCAATAATCCATCCATACAAAAGGCAAATAAGAATGGTGAGCAGGTAGGTCCACCTAGTTTTGCGTAGCGTTGAGTTGAGCGTTAGAAGCGCCATAACTAGCAGCGCAAGGACAAAGTAGAGCATAAAATGTACGATCTTATCTTGATACGGGATTTCAAAAAGCTTGATCTTCTCCACATCTTGAGGTGGCATACCACATAATATCAGTATGATAGCAGCCCACAGTACAACAGATACCCAGTATCGCTTTTTTACCATAAATTCGGCTTTATCTTTGTAAATTTATACCTCAAAAGTAATAAATTTTTGTGTGGCAGGATTTTACATTCATATACCATTTTGCAAGAAGCTGTGCCATTACTGCGACTTCTACTTCTCCATGTCGTTGGAAAATAAGCAGAAGATGCTTAATGCGCTGCTAAAAGAAGTTGTGCTCAAAAAAGACTACCTCAACAACGAGCCTCTAACCACGCTCTACTTTGGGGGTGGTACACCAACTGTGTATGCTCCTGATGAGCTTAAAATGCTTATAGATGCAGTTAAAGAGCATTACCCACATAGCATCGAGGAGCTAACCGTAGAAGCTAATCCAGACGATTTAAACGAGGAGTATCTAAACCAGCTTCGAGCAGCAGGGGTTAACAGGTTAAGTATTGGTATCCAGTCGTTTATTGAGCGAGATCTTGCCCTAATGAACCGAAGACATGATGCTAAAATGGCGCTAAACGTTGTTCCAATGGCACAGCGTGCAGGATTCGACAATATTAGCATCGACCTTATCTATGGTATTCCAGGACAGTCGGAGGCCGAATGGCAACAGAACCTAGACACGGCCATTGCTCTTAACGTTCAGCACATATCTTCGTACCACCTGAGCATCGAGCCTAAAACGGTTTTTGGAAACAAGCTAAAGCGAGGTCTTTTTGCTCCGGTTGATGATGAGCTAAGCGAAAGGCTCTACCAAACGCTTGAGCTTAAGCTGGGTAATGCAGGTTTTACGCACTACGAGGTTTCCAACTTTGCTAAAGCTGGCTTTGTTTCAAAGCATAACACTTCGTACTGGACCTACAAAAGCTACATCGGCGTGGGGCCTTCTGCACACTCATTTAATGGCACTTCTAGGCAATGGAATATTGCCAACAACAACCAATATATCAAGGCTATAGACGAAAATGAGAGCTTCTGGGAGGTAGAAGTGATGAATACCGCCGAACAGTACAACGAGCTCATTCTAACATCGCTTAGAACTATGTGGGGATTGAGCAAAAAAGAGCTGGAGAGACTGTTTGACAACGACATTATTAGCTACTTTTATAGTGCTGCAAAACCACTGCTAGCCTGTGGTAAGCTAGTTGAAAATGACGGTAATATCTGCATTCCAACAGAACATTTCCTTATCTCGGACGGTATCATGTCCGACCTGTTTATTGTAGAAGAGTAACAGCCACTATACTATGAATAAGGTTCTAAATTTTTTATCTCTACTAACAGAGAACAACAACCGCGAATGGTTTAACAACAACAAGGAGCTCTACAAAGAAGCTCTTGGAGAGTACGAGGTAGCTGTAGAGCAGCTAATTGCTGCTGTCGGACAGTTCGACGAACAGGTAAGGTTTCTTTCGCCCAAGGAGTGCATCTTCAGGATTTACAAGGATACACGCTTTAGCAAAAACAAGGAACCCTATAAAACCAACATGGGTGCATACATTGCTAGAGGTGGACGTAAAAGCCGCTTTTCGGGATACTACATCCATGTAGAGCCAGGTAAATCGTTCTTTTCGGGCGGAATATACTGCCCTGAACCAGCAGTACTTTACCGAGTTCGTGAAGATATTGACCTCTACTACGATGATTTGCTTGCCATTGTCAACAAACCTTCCTTTAAAGCATACTTCCCCGAGCTTCTTGGCGAAAAGCTAAAAACAACGCCCAAGGGATATGCAAAAGATAATCCAGCTGCTGAAATCCTTAAGCATAAGGACCTTTACGTTGCCCGTATGGTTGGCAACAATGAAGTGTTAAGCAGCAGCTATATAGCCGAAGCTGCTACTACGTTTAAGGAGCTAAAGCCATTTAACGACTTTCTTAACCGTGCTATTGAGGATCTTAACGGATAGCTAAGCCACGGTAACCTGCTAAATTGGGTTAACAATTTCAGAAGGAGTATCACGTATCACAAATTATGCACTACGCAAGCTATGTCGTAATACGTAATTTGTGAATCTTGGTACTTTTTTATACTCCTAAAAGCACTAAAATAGCAGCGAGAATAGCTACAAGCAGCCACACCGCCACCGCAAAAAGTAGCGGACGAAATCCTACTGCTTTTACTGCACCAACCGATAAGCTGGTTCCTATCAAAAGAAGAGCTACGTTAAGCGCACGCTTTGACACCAATCCTACCCCATCTACAAGCACTGTTGGTAGCTTCACATAGGTACCTACAACCATTGCCCCAACAAAGAATAGTATAAAGTAGGGTATCTTTACCGACGACTTTTTGCTCCGATATGCGTAGGAAAGCGATAGTGCTGTAGGAATAATCCAAAGGCTACGTTCGAGCTTTACGGTAGTAGCTATCCTCAACGAATCGGTACCATAAACGCTTGCAGCCCCAACAACCGAACTCGTATCATGAATTGCTATGGCCGACCAGTAACCAAACTCTGCATGACTCATATTTAGCAGCTTTCCAACAGCAGGAAATAGGAAAAGCGCAATGGCATTGAGCAAAAATACGGCCCCTAACGATAAAGAGGTTTGCTCTTCGGAGGCTTCAATACTTGGCGCAACTGCCGCTATTGCACTACCTCCACATATGGCAGTTCCGGATGTAATTAGCATTGCTATTTTGCTCTCTATACGTAGTAGCTTTGCAAGTAGTATACCTATTACGAATGTAAATGCTATGCTTCCAACGGTTAGCCACAAGCCTTTAGCTCCTGCTTCAGCTGCGTGAAATAGGTTAATTCCAAAGCCTAAACCCACAATAGACCACTGCAAAAGGTACTTCGAATAGCCATTAAGCCGTTTTGTACTAGAATCGCCAAAGAAAAGGTTGATTAAAATGCCACTGCATAACGCAACCGGAGCATTTATCCAACCAATAACGCAAGCTACAGCGACGACGAGTAGGGTAACCCTAAAAATAAGCTCTCTTTGTTTCATTTGCTTTTTTATGGGCAAATGTAACCGTCAGGACTATTACGTTATAGCTTATAGTAGCTATGCTTCATAGCTAAAAGCTATATGTTGGCTAAGGCAAACTGCATAAACTCTTCTGCTAAACCAGTAGCACCTCCGAGCCTCGTAACAAACGATAGCTCCCGGTTAAAGCTAATTCCTTCTACGTCAAGCGAACAGAGCGTACCTTTTTCAAGTTCGGTTGCAACAGAACGTTCAGATACAACTGCAATACAGGTTCCAGCCTGTAGCGCATTCTTTATGCTTTCGGTGCTGCCAAGGTATAGCTTTACATTTAAGCTGCTTATATTCAGTCCTGCTGATTTTAGCGAATGCTCTACAACTTCGAGGGTTCCTGATCCTCTTTCCCTAAGAATAATTGGCTGTGAGCATAGGAGCTGGGGGGTAATTGTATGCCTGCTGCTAATAGGATTGCTGCTGTGGCAGACAACAGTAAGACGATCGTCCATAAATCGGATATACTTTAGGTCGGCTCTACGGCTATCTCCTTCAACAATGCCAAGATCTACCCTACCCTGCTCCATGGCCATCTCTATCTCCGAAGTATTGCCGCTTATCATCTTAACCTCCAGTTGTGGATGGTTGTTGCTAAACTGTAGCAGAAAACGTGGAATAATATACTGTGCGATTGTGGTTGATGCTCCTACGGTAAACATCCCTCGCAGCTGGTTATCCAGCAAACCAAGCTCAAATTGCAGCTCTTTTTCGGTGCAAATTAGCTGCTCAACGTATTTTTTAAGGATCTCTCCAGCCTTTGTAAGCTCAATCCGCCCTCCACTCCTAATAAACAAGTCGTGGCCAAGCTGATGCTCGAGCAGCTTAATAGCTTTGCTGGCTGCTGGCTGCGATACGAGCAGCTCTTGTGCTGCCTTGGTAAAGCTTTGCTGTACAGCTGCCGAGTAAAACACTCGAACTTTAAAGTCTAGCATAAACGCTGATTTTTGGATGCCATATAGGGCAAAAGCTTCTCCAAAAGTATCGCACAAACGTAACATGTATCACGAATTGCTACCGCATTTTACAGCTATGTGGCACATCGCTTGCCGCTAATTGCATTTCGTGATACGTGTGTGATGCTCTTTTCGTTCCTACGACTGGTATAGGAATCGTTTGATGCTCTTTTTGGGCGTTTTTTCGAACTCTTCGCTACGTAGCTTCATTGCCGAAATTTGGCAGTAAGCAGGAAGGTGCCTGTTTATTTCGTGGCGTTTCTTTTCGAAGTGCTTTTGCAGCTCCTCTTCGTCTATGCCATGGACCTTAGCAGCATCAACATCCGGAAAAACTAGAGCAACCAATCGAGAGTTAGACTCTACAACCAGCGATTCGTTAACAAAAGGTAGGTTGTTTAGCTTGTTTTCTATCTCTTCGGGGTAGATATTCTGACCCGATGGCCCGAGTATCATATTCTTGCAGCGACCTTTTATGTAGATAAAGCCTTCGCGATCAATAACAGCTAAATCGCCGGTATGGAGCCAACCCTGCTCATCAAGAACAGCCGAAGTTGCCTCCTCGTTTTTATAGTAGCCAAGCATCACATTTTCGCCTCTAACCATAATCTCACCCACTTCATTGTAAGGGTCGTGCGAGTTAATTTTTAGCTCTAACCGTTTTACTATCCTACCACAAGAACCTAGGCGAGTATCATCAAAATGCGCGTAAGATATGATAGGACCACATTCGGTCATTCCATAGCCTACGGTGTATCTAAATCCAATTTTTTTAAGGAACTCGTCAACCTCAGGATTTAGCGCAGCACCACCAATAATTACCTCAATAAAGTTACCTCCAAAAAGCGACGTTAGCTTGTCGTGAATCTTTTTGTAGATGATGTTTCTAATCCCAGGCAATGCCAAAAGAACCTTCATCGCTGGTGTCGAGATCTTTGGCTGTATCTCCTTCTTATAAATCTTTTCGAGAATTAGGGGCACAAGCAAAATGATGCGAGGCTTTACATCCGAAAAAGCATCGAGGATAATCTTTGGAGATAGGTTCTTCGTAAGAAAAACAATCTCCACACCACGCAGAAACTCGTATATAAATTCGAATGCAGCACCGTAGGCATGTGCAAGCGGTAGCAATGATACAACACGCTCTCCACGCTCAATATTAAGCACATCTTCGGCAAAATGGTAGTTGGCAAGAAGGCTTCGGTAGGGTAACATTACACCTTTCGAATGGCCTGTTGTTCCAGAAGTGTAGTTGAGCAAGCATAAGCTTTCGAGGTTTTCCTCTGCCTCGTAAGCAACATCTTCTGCATGTAGCCCATTGGGGTATTTTTGGCTGAATAGCTCGTTAACCTTATGGGTAAGCTGCTCTATCTCATTATTAAATGCATCGAAAACAACGCTAAAATCCGAAAGGTTGATGATAGCATTTAGCTGAGGCATCTGCTTTTCGTCGAACTGTTCGATGTAGCTATCACCTGCAAACACCACCTTTGCTTCAGAGTGGTTAATGATATGGTGAATGTTGTCGATTTTGAATTCATGTAGTATTGGAACGATAACAGCACCGTACGATACTGTTGCTATGAAGGTAATCGCCCAATTTGATGAGTTTTTACCGATTAGGGCTATCTTATCTCCCTTTTCTACTCCGCATCTTTCAAAAATTAGGTGGATTTTTTCAACCCTACGAGCTACATCTTTGTAAAGATATGACTCACCTTTGTAATCTGTTAAAGCCGTCCGTTCCCAATTTTCCTTAATCGTGCGTTCAAACTCTTTAATGAATGATGTTCCCATCAACAAGTCTTTAGTTAAACGTGTGTTATCAAAATAACAGCCAAATTTTCAGCCATTTATGAAACCGAAAAACGGACAAATATAGAAATTATTTTGTTACACTCATACAATAAATATGTTAGAAAACATATTTGCAGCCGTAATATTCGGCAAATAATAAAAGGCTGCCCCAAAGGTTGCACAACATACGTAGTACGTAGCACGAAAATCCTACCTCTGCATACTGTAATGCGGGTCGCTTGTCGTGATACGCACGTCGTGGTACGTGCTACTCCTTTTTGGACAGCCTTTTTAGTAGTATTTTAGCTATGCGATAGCTTGCTCCTGCCATCATCCCCTCCTACACAAATAGGAATTCGGGGTTACAAATGGTTGTTCAACCAACCGCTACTTAAGTACAAACTGGGTTGATCCAATCTGAGATCCATCCAAGAAGATGGCTGCCGAATAGGTTCCCGCCTTAAGCTCTCCCTTTGTGTCGTAGAAGATGCACATGTCAACATCCTGATTTTGGTAGTCAACTTCGCGCTTAGCCGAGTAAACTAGGTTTTCGCCTCCTGCACTAAACACATCGCCCTGACTTTGCGCTAATAGGTAGCCTTCAGGACTCGTCACTCGGAGGTAAACGGTTTTTATGCCTGCTTTTGCAATGCTGTTTTCCACAAGCGTAAAGCAAACCTTAAGCTTTTCTGAGCGGCTTGCCCTTGTTTGCTCTTTGCCTCTTGCGTTGATACCAACAGCGTTAACTCCTCTTGCTTTTATTATCGAACCTTTGGCTACCTGGGTAGAAAGCGAGGTGTTTTGCTCAGACAGCTGCTGATTCTTAGCCTTCTCGCTCGAGTAGCTCTTCTTTACCTCAATGTTTTCAGAGATCAACGCTTGGTTGAGCGTATTTAGCGAGTCGATTTGAGTTATGTAGCTGCGCATTACTGCTCTTAAGGTACCTAGCTCGCGCTGGTACTGCTTTATTTGCTCGTAGCTAACCGACTTTACTCTCCTCAGCTCGCCAAGCAGACCCTCAACCTTACCACGTTCGCTCTGAAGCTGGGTGTTTATGGTGTCGTTATTGGTTTTAAGGTTTCGGTAATCGGCCACCATTTTTGTAAGGTTTGCTTCTATCGAATCCTTTTCCTGTGTAAGCTGCGCTTGTGTACTTTTCGACTCGTTAAGCTGATTCATGTACATAACTCCAAGCACCACAATTGCTACTACAAGTGCAGCAATTAATCCAATAAGAACTTTGCTTGTCGATTTTACTTGACCTTGTTCGTTCATACTATCTAGTTTTCTATTGTTTACATTCCTACTTGTTAGTAAGCTTACGAAAAACGCTTTCGAGATGTGCCTCTTGCTGCTGTAGCTGTACTATAACAAGTCCGTTCGCTAAAGCAAAGTTAAACAGTTTTGGCCTAATATCAACATTATCAAAAGCATTGATGGTAACCTGAGCTCTTCCGGCACGTTCTACCTTTCCAAATTCACCAAGCTGCCTAAGAAGCTCGTCGGTTAGCTCGTTCTCAAACTCTACCAAAACTACCTTCGAATCTTGTGCCAAGCTTACAACTTCTTTTGTTGTACCGTTTGCAACAATCTTTCCTCTATCTATTATAATGATATTCTGACAGATAGCCTCTACTTCTTGCATGATATGGGTAGAGAGCATTACCGTTTTTTCGCGACCAATTTGCTCAATTAGTGAACGAATTTCTACAATTTGGTTGGGATCTAAACCTGAAGTTGGCTCATCAAGTATCAGAACTTTAGGATCGTGAATTAGAGCCTGGGCAAGTCCAACACGCTGCTTAAATCCTTTCGATAACGAGCCAATCTTTTTCCCTTGCTCTCGACCTATTCCTGTTGATTCTACCACTTCGGCAACTTTGCTCTTCAGCTTATCAACCTTGTAGATGCTACCAACATACTCTAGGTACTCCTTTACGTACATGTCGTAGTAAAGCGGATTATTTTCTGGTAGATAACCCACGATCTTCTTTGCCTCTAAAGGGTTATCCTTTATGCTTATGCCATTTATATACGCTTCGCCAGATGTTGCTGGTATAAAACCTGTTAGAATTTTCATCATGGTTGATTTACCTGCTCCATTGGGACCCAAAAAGCCAACAACCTGGTTTGCAGGTATGCTAAATGTTACCCCATCAAGCGCTAGCTGGCTACCATACAGCTTGGTTATTCCTTCTACTTTTATTGACATGGCCTCTGTTTTTACCTTATAATATGTAGATTCGATCAACACTATCCTTTTGTTTGCTCGTACCTTCTCAGCTTGTCGATTAACCTTGTAAGTAGTATCGAAAGCTTTATAATGAGGGTTGATACAATATTTTGTCGATTCTTCCCAAGTACTACAACTCCTCTGTAAGCTGCATACTTAACCCTATGCCTTAGCTTTAGAAGCAGCGAGCTAACAGGAAACAGCTTGCTGAAAACAAAGCTGTAGTACGAATCGAGATATAGCGTACTAAAAATTCGTTGACTATTGCGGTGAGATATTGAGCTATCGCTAATTCGGTATAGCGCAAGCACTTGTGGTATATAGTAAAGCTTATATCCCTTGGATAATAGCTTGATATGCATGGGGTAATCTTCCATAAACGGAAATGCCTCATCAAATAGGCCAACAGCTAAAAGGCTCGACCGTCTATACATAACAGATGGGGCAGCAACGTAGTTACCGCTGAGCATTTTAAAAAGCTGCTGTTGCTGGCTAAAGGTGTTTCCGTAAAAGCCATCGCCATCTGCTTTTCCTGCAACTTCGGTTTTGTGCACCATAACGCCATCCTTTACAAAGAATGGCTGCACCATCCCATGTATCAGTCCAACCTGCTCATCGAGACTCGCTGAAACCTCAACACAAAGCTCAATACAGCTTGGATGTAGCAGATCATCTCCTGCGATAATTTTTACCCATTCGCCACTAGCTTTTTTAACTCCACGATTTACATTCGGCGATATTCCTGTATTGGCTATGCTACCAACCAGCTCTACCCGAGCAAATCTACCTTCTTTACCTTCCAACCAGCTCTCAACAACACCCAAAGTGCCATCCTTCGACCCATCATCACTAACAATAAGCTCTATATGGGGATAGGCCTGATCGTACACACTTTGTAGCGTCTCCTCAATGTAAGGCGAAGAATTATAGGAAATTACAACAACAGAAATAAGCATATCTTCCATCTTAACGCTTTCTATACTTTCCTAGCAGCTCCTTGATGTTTAAACGGCGATTGAGCTCGCTTAAGCTAAACACTCCCGATAGCATAAACAGAATAGCTACAATAATATACCCTGCAAGCCTTTGCTCTAGCACAGCTACCTGTAAAAACGAGGCTACCACAACTACTAGCTGAAGCACGAATATTTTCTTTGCTGTTTTGTTAAACCTAAAGCCATAGTGCTTCTTCGAAAGCACAATCATGAGCATGGCGTAAAATAGGTAGGATAAGAAAAAGGAGACCCCCAACCCTACAAGCCCAAAGAAGTGGTAACCTAGTACATTGAATAGCAAAGTTGACGCATTAGCCAGAATTTCGGTGGTAAAATAAAGCTTGCTATTCCCTCGTGCTATAATCATAAATCCTATTACCCACGATGCTGCTTTAAATGGAATACCTAGCATGTTCCAGCATATTATGGGCTCTATTGGAAGAAATTCCTTGGTGTATAGTATTTTTATAAGAAATGGTGCAAAGCCAATCAGAAAAACAAGCATTGGTCCTAAAATTAAAAAGGCTATTTCTGCTTGCTGATTTACGGCTAGCTCTTGTTGGCGTTTATCGGAATTAAGACTTGCTAAACGAGGGAAGAAGTCGGTAGCCATAGCCGTAAAAATAAGGCCTACATACTGACTGCTAATTGTCCATGCTGCTCTATACATTCCAACATCGTCAATGCTACCATTTCTGCTAACAAACAGGTTCGTTGCATAGGATACAAGAGTTACCAGCAACCCACTGGCCATCATAGCTACGCCTAGCTTAGCCATACCAACACCGTTTGCATAGCTTTGCTTCCAGGTCTGCTCTACAGGCTCTACCCTAACTTTGCGTGCAAAATAGGTAGAAAGCATTAGCGTAACAGCTGCGGTAATAATAATACCTGGCACCAAACCATTCAATCCGTATAGGTAGTAGAGTGGGATGGAGGCCAGCAAGCCAACCAACGAACCAAGCATGCTCGATTTTGCCATATCCTTTAAATGGCGCATCCCTTGCAGCAAGGCATTTTGTCCGCTACTTAGGGCATTAAGTAGCAAGGTTAACGAGAGCCAGTAGAATGCCCATGTGTACTTATCGTTACCAAAAGTCCATTGGCTTAGGTGTGATGCAAATGCTACCGTAACAACAACACCTAAAAGTCCTGTAAACCAAACCCATCTGCGTAACGCCTTGATGGCCGATGATATTTTAGCTGCGTTCCCGGTACTTTTCGCCTCCGATATCTCTCTAACCGCACTCGACGAAAGTCCAAGTCCAGAAGCAGACTGTATCATAGCAATGGTTGTAGTGTACAAACCAAGTACACCCATCCCCATAGGACCAAGTAGTACAGCAACTATTTTAGATCGTACTATTCCTATAATGATGTTAAAGACCTGAACGCCACCAAATAGCGATGTTGCTTTAAATATCTGCCGATATGAGCCTTTTGTTTCTACCACCGCACCTAGTAAGCATTAACTACTTCTACAACTCTTCTTACCTCTTCGTCTGTCATTACAGGACTAACAGGAAGGCTAATCACCTCTTCGTGAATAGATTCTGTTATGGGTAAGCTTAGGTTATTCCATTCGCTATAAGCCTCCTGCTTATGCGGTGGAATAGGGTAGTGGATTACGGTTTGAATCCCATTGCTGGTTAGGTAATCCTGAAAATGACTACGATTGGCAACTCTAACTACAAACAGGTGAAATACATGGTTTTGTGAACCATCCCATTGCGGAAGGACAACTTTGGGATTAGAAATGTTTGCCAAATAGTAGCTTGCAACCCCTCTTCGTAGCTCATTCTCGCCATCAAGGCCTTTAAGCTTAACATCCAGAACGGCAGCTTGTAGCTCATCTAAACGGCTGTTTATCCCCTTGTAAATATTGTGATACTTTTTGTGCGATCCATAGTTAGCAATAGCCCTAAGGCAGCTTGCAAGCTCATCGTCATTGGTTGTTATCGCTCCAGCATCTCCTAATGCACCGAGGTTCTTTCCGGGGTAGAAGGAGTGTCCAGCGGCATCACCTATGCTACCCGATCTGCGTCCATCAGGGAGGCATGCTCCATGCGATTGTGCCCCATCTTCGATAAGCTTTAGCCCAAACTTGTCGGATAGCGCTTTTAGCTCGTCCATTGCCGAAAGCTGGCCGTAAAGATGTACGGTTAGTATCGCTTTTGTTCGTGGACTTATATGCTTTTCTACCTGCTTAGGATCGAGGTTAAAGGTTGCTGGATCTGGTTCTACAAGAATAGGAGTGAGGTTGTTGGCCGAAATTGCTAGAATGGAGGCGATGTAGGTGTTGGCTGGAACAATTACTTCATCTCCATCTTCCATCAATCCCATCTCTTTATAGGCTCGTAGAATAAGTATAAGGGCATCTAGGCCATTGGCAACCCCAATACAATGCTTGGTTCCGCAGTAAGTAGCATAGCTTTTCTCGAATCGTGTAACCGACTCGCCATGTATGTACCAACCCGAATCAAACACGCTGTTCATTGCATTCTTAACCTCTTCTTCGTGCAGCTGGTTAACCTTTAGTAGGTCCAAAAACTTAATCATAGCTATCTAATTTCTTTATTCTTCAACGTAGCGTTATCGGTAAGCTTACTCGAGCTTACGCACAAAGCGTGCAGGATTACCAACCCAAAGCTCGCCTTCGGGTATGTCTTTTGTTACCAAGCTTCCTGCACCGACCATAGCTTTTCGTCCTATGGTTACACCTCCTAGCACTATTGCACCAGCTCCTATCGAAGCACCATCTCCTACTACAATGCGCTGAAACGATTCGGGATACTGCTTAGAGCGTGGATACCTGTCGTTTGTGAATGTAACGTTCGGACCAACAAAAACATCGTTGCCAATAGAAATACCATCCCAAAGGTAAACTCCCGACTTCACTGTAGCATTGTTACCAATCACCACATCATTTTCAATAAATGTATGGCAGTTGATGTTACAGTTGCTACCAATTTTTGCTCCACCAAGTACAACCGCATACTGCCAAATAACGGTATCATCGCCAATGCATGCTGTTTGTACATCGGCTGTTGGATGTATTTTATATGCCATTTACTTACGGATATAGCTTAAGTAATCGTCGTAGCTGCGAATGTAGTCGGTTTCGTTATAGGTATGTGATGTTAGCACCAAGCATACCGCACCAGACGAGAAGTTGATTTCTGAGGCCCACAAACCTGGAGGTATGTGCAAACCATGGTAGGGCCTATTAAGCTGCACTAGTCGCTGAGTTCTTCCATCGTCTAAAAGCACTTCAAATGCACCACTAACTGCAACTAAGAACTGGTGGCACTCTTTGTGTGCATGCGCTCCACGCGACTCGCCTCCTGGGATGTCGTAAATGTAAAACACCCGCTTCACATCAAATGGCAGATCTACTCCATTTTCGACAATAGAGAGGTTGCCTTCTCTGCTTTTCACTTTTTTTATTTGGATCAACGAGCTATCCCAGACTGTAATATTATTAGCCATAACACTCCTCCTTATACTGATTAAAATCGCGTATATAGTCTGAGCTATCAAATGGGGTGCTCGAAAGTACAAGCGCAACAGAATTGGTTGAGAAGTTTTCCATATGCCTCCAAACGCCATTTGGAACGTATAATCCGTAGTACGACCGATTTAGCGAAAAACGGCGCTCTTCAGTGCCATCTGTAAGTACCACATCTAAGCTCCCCGATAGAGCTATTATAACTTCATGCTGCTGCCTAAAGGCGTGACCTCCACGCTGCTCTCCTCCTGGTACATCGTATATCCAGTAGGTACGCTTTATCTCAAAAGGGATGTGGCGGCTACCCTCAAGAAAAGAGAGGTTTCCTCTCTCATCCAGTATCTTTGGTAGCTCTACTATTCTAACAGAATCTAGCATTTATCTTTTTATTAAGCTAATCAAAAGTAGTACAAACTAGGTAGAGAAGCAAAGTTACGATCCATTTGGTTAGCACCCTGTATTTAAAGCTAATTTTCGTAGTACTCGTGCTGGTAGTGCTTGTTGTAACTATAGTGGTACTTACTGTAGCTTGTATAGCTTTTTTTCGAGTCGAAATCGTTAACCACCAGTGCCATTCTACCTCCAAGTGTGGAGTAAAGCTCCTTGCAGAAATCAACCACCTCCTTTGGAGAAACCCCCATACGCGCTACAAATAGCACTAAATCTACCTTCCCAAAAATAATTCGAGCATCGGTAACAATACCTACAGGCGGTGTATCAATAATAATACAGTCGAACTGCTTGCGTGCTTCCTCCAAAAAATCATCCATTCGCGATGAACCAATTAGCTCTGAAGGATTTGGAGGTATAGGGCCCGAAGCTGCAATCCATAAATTTGGAATGCTGGTTGCCTTATACGCTTTTTCAAAACTACCCTGATCGCTTAAGTATGAGCTCATTCCATGGTGGTTGGTAGATTCGAACACTTTTTGAAGCTTCGGCTTACGCAAGTCGAGCCCTACCAGTAACGTTCGTTTACCCGATACCGCATATATTGCAGCAAGGTTGCTTGCACAAAAAGTTTTACCTTCACCGCTTATCAGCGATGTTGTTAAGATGGTAATACAAGGCTTACTGTGTACTACGTAGTTTATGTTTGTACGTAACGTTCTAAACGACTCTGCGAGCCTAGACTTAGGTCTATCCATCACAGGTATTTCTGTAGATACAGGCGAATGGTCCAGAGTTCCAAGCATCGAGATATTCGGAAGCTTGCTGGTTATATCTTTTACTGTTCGTATCTTGCTATCAAAGTAATCTCTTAAAACAATAATAACCAATGGTATAAGCAACCCAAGCAAAAAGCCTATGGCATAGTTCATCTTGGGTTTTGGCTGCTTAAGCTCAGCATTTATTGCCAAAGCAGGGTCAACTATTTTACAGTCGGATATGTTAGATGCCTTTGCTATCGAGGCTTCCGACTTTTTCTCAAGCAGGTAGGTGTACATCTTATCTAGGAGATCGTACATCTTTGTTTTGTTGATTAGAAGCTGCTCGTTTGCTGGTAGCGACGATATTTTCGACTCTATGGTGCTAACTTGCGATGCGATATCGTCATTTGCAAGCTTGTTGGTTGCAAGCAAGCTATTTACCTTTTCCATCAGCCCATCCTTTGTGTTGCGTATTCTAGCCTCTAGCTGCTGAAATGCGGGATTGGTTGGTTTTACGCTCATACGCATATTCTCGCGCTCTTTGCTAAGCTGCGTAAGATCGTTCAGCATGTTAATAAGCTGCACATCGTTAATCCCCAAGGTATAGGGGGCTACAATATCCGAAAAGCTTTCGCGCTTCTGTAGGTATGCTTTAAGGTACGAAAAGTAGCGTTGGTTTATCTCTATGGTTGCCTTCGATGTTTGTAAATCCTTAAGCTTATCAAGCAGCATCGACGACTCCTTATTAATATCCAGAATTCGGTTGTTCATCCTAAAATTGCGAAGCTGCAGCTCTGCTCGTTGCAGCGAATCGCGCATCCCATATAGCTGGTTATCAATAAAGTCTATTGTGTTTTTGGCAATCTGGTTTTTCTCTTCTAGTCCTTGACGTATGTAAACCTCTATGAGCTTATTAAGGTAATCAGCCTCCTGATCGGCTGATTGTCCCATTGTAGACAACGAAATCAACGACGCATTCTTATCTACCAAGCTTACTTTCACCTTGTTGCGGTAGATGTTAGCCAACGTGTTTAGATCGTTACGTGTGAGGATAAACGTTTTACCAGCCAATGCTTTTTCGCTATAGCTAGCTGTTGGTAGGATGGTAAACGAAAAGCCATCCAACCTTACCCTTTGTCCAATCTCCTTAGGATCAGAAAAATCACCATTACCAATCTTTGCCGTAAAGGTATTACCATCTGCAAATTCCAGCGTAACAGGTACACCTAAAGGATTCCCAGCTGTGCTGTCGAAAACAATTCTAAATGGCTTGTTTTTATAGAGCAAAATTTGCCTAAACGATCGTGTTCCCACAATATTGTAGGTTGTGTGAAACTCACTTAGCTCGCGAATGGTGCTGTAGGCTATGGTGTACGACTTTACAATTCCGATTTCATTCTGAATGCTCTTGGTATTATTTACCAAGCTCAGCTCGCTAAGCAAAGCCTCCGCACCAGTATTCGACCTATTCTTGTCGTCTCGTATAAGTATAGTTGCATCAACCTGATATATGTTATTCGTTGTTCGTGTAATCACAAATGCCATTCCAAGGAACACCACCAGAGAGGCTATAAACCAGTACCAATACCTCAGCACCAGATTTACGTACTTCCTAAAATCAAGCGTATCCTCCTCCAACAGCTGCTCTATCTCCCTATTATCCATAGCCTCTTATTTTACGATGTAGTTGAGTAGCAAAATCATTGTCGATATCGAGCTAAGAAAGATGGAGTAGGTGGGTATGTTCATTTGCGTAGCCTTTCCCTTTCTTGGATCAACAATTACAACGTCACCTGGCTGAAGGTTGTAGCCTGGATTGGTAAGTAAAGTTCTCGAATTAAGATCTATTGGAATGGTGACATTCTGCCCCTTTAGACTTCGAACAATGGTAACCTTCTGCCTATCCGCGTAATCTGTCATATCCCCAGCCTGAGCTATTGCTTCAAGTATTGTAAGCTTATCGTGATAGTTGGTTATTACGGTAGGCTTTTTTACCTCTCCAATAACCGTAACCCTGAAGCTCATAAGCTTAACGATTACAACGGCATCCGTAACATACTCTAGCGCCTTCTGCTTTACTTCGTAAGTTAGCTCGTTTAGCGTTTTTCCTGCAGCTGTAACCCTACCTATCAAAGGAACCTCTACATAACCCGAATCGGTAACAGAGTACGTATTTACGTAAACGCCCACATCGCTATTCATCATGTTTCCCATCATGCTCGAATTTGCACTACTCGAAAAAAGAGTATTAACCTCCTTATTCAGTACGCTACTGATTTGAATATACACCTCATCCTTCGGAGAAATTTTGTACGGCTCCTGCTGCGCCAAAACAGCCGAACCGTTGCTACTACTCTGAAGGTAAAGCAGCTGCGAATGCTTATTACACGATGTAGTAAAAAGCAGCAGCAAAAGCAACCCCACTAAAGTCAACTCTTTACGCATAGCTTCAATCTTTCGGATGTAAAAATAGCTTTTAAAATAAATAGTAATTATTAAAAAAAAGCAGATGACTCATCATCTGCTTTTTATTATGTTAAAAATACAAATTCTTAGCTTAGCTCCGACCAAGCGAGAGCCGCTGCACCAAGCACCGCTGCATTTTTATCGTTTAGCTCCGACAAAAGCACCTTCACCTTATCCTTGTAGATAACGCAGGTGCTCTCTTCCATGTAGCGCTTTGTTGGTTCCAAAATTAGGTCGCCCGATTTTGCCAAACCTCCAAATAGGAAAAAAGCCTCTGGTGTCGAGAACGCTGTAAAATCAGCCAAAGCTTCACCTAAACGTTTCCCTGTTACTTCAAATGCACTTTTTGCAATGGCATCTCCTGCTACTGCTGCTTTATAAATCATCTCGGATGTAAGGTCATCGAAAGAGTGGGAGCGAAGAGTACTCGCCTGATTGCTGTTAGCTAGCAGCTCAAATACAGTCCTCTTAATTCCTGTGGCCGAAACATAGGTTTCCAAACAACCTCTCCTTCCACATCCACAATCTCTACCACCGCGCTCTACGATAACATGCCCAAGCTCTCCTGCGTTACCATCGTAGCCATAAACCACCTGATGGTTAACCACAACCCCACTTCCAAGCCCTGTACCTAGCGTGATTACAATAAAATCTTTCATCCCTTTTGCACCACCAAACACCATCTCGCCTACAGCTGCAGCATTGGCATCGTTGGTTAGCACAACAAGCTTATCACTTCCAAAAAGCTCCTTAAACTTTCCTACAACATCTACCTTGCCACTCCAGCTGAGGTTTACGGCATTTTCGATACAGCCGTTGTAGTAGTTTCCATTGGGAGCTCCAATACCTATTCCTTCGATTTTAACTTCCTGTCCCGACTCCTTCAACGTTTGCATAATTGCTCCGTAAATAGAGTTTGCCCAATCATCAAAAATAGGATATGCTCTTGTTGGGATTGATCCCTCTCCATAAAAATTACCGTCTTTGTCAACAATGCCAAAAACGGAGTTGGTACCTCCAACATCAATGCCTACAACAACGCTCTTCATAGAGTTAATACGTAATTTTAGATTTTAAAAAAGCGGGTCTAAGTTACAAATTCCTAATATATATGAAACAAGCTCTAAAGCATACCATACTTTTATAAATCTAATTAACAGTAAGATCTTGCAATGCTTTACTAGAAACATCCACTCGCCATAGCGCATAGGTTAATCTTTACCATCCACCGCTTTTGCCTGCGTTCGGTATATTTCAGCATTTACAACCCATCCAAACTCTTCAATTCGAAGCTGTAGCTTTGTCTTTCCAAGCTTTGTAATTATACCTTTTCGCCCTTTAAGCAGTCCATCCTTAACTTCCACCATCTGGTTTTCTTCAAATGAAAACTGGTATCCTTCGGTTTTTACCAGAAACTTACGTATGCTTTCGAGCTCTTTTTCGGTTATTTCAGCAAAACGCCCCTGCGAGTAGATGAAACGAAGCAGCTGCGGGGTTGTTCTTAACGCTTCGTAGGCCTGATGGTTGGTAACCTTTACAAATATGTAGGATGTAAAAAGAGGAACTTCAACTATTTTAACTCGATCGCTCCACTTCCGTGACGATTTGGCTAACGGCAAAAACACGTTATACCCCTGCTTGTTGAGCTTGTCAAACACTTGCTTTTCTGAACGAGGCGCACAGTAGCCTACTAGCCATCTAGCCTCATTTTTTTTTTCGGTACTATCCATAGTGATGTAGAACTTTTACAAAGATATACGATTTTAAGGGGAGTAACAAAGTGGTAATGCCAAGCAAGCTCCCCAAAACCGATCTATATTGGCCTACTTTTAGCATAGAAAAATGTTAAAATACATTTACCGGAAAATAAAAAGGTATCAATACAAACTAACACATTGCAACTTGTTAGCTTTGATTCCAATTATGTAAAGTTAAAATTGCTCGAATTGTTGCTTTTTTTGTTCATTCGCTTACTTTTGCAGTCCAAAAGGGAGTTGGCTGTTCTACGATTGGCTGTTAGGATATCACCCCACTATTTTTTGTATAAATTTTATTGTCAAGCAGTTACAATAACTAGACTGTAATTGACGAGGCTTTGCTTTTTTGCTTTTCGAGCAATTAGAGCTTTAAATACTAGCCAATGCAACCTTTAGGTAATTTAGAGTGCTATGCAATGGCTTTAAATCGCTTGTTTAACGCTCCTTAAAATAATTTGAACGACGCGTTAAAAAATTGCCAATCTTCTCTTACTTATTATGTTAATTTATTACATTTGTACGTTTTAAGCGCTCTGTTGGGTCGTGTTTAGGTTAGGAAGATGCTGCTTGAAATTGTACGCTGTTCGCAAAAACGTTGGAATAACATCTTAAGTATTATAAGGCTGGGTATATTGGAATATCCCCCCGTAAAGAGATTTGATCATGAAAAAACTACTCTTACCACTTTTAGCAGCGGTAGCTATAGCTACGTTTTCTACTTCATGCAAAAAGGATGTCTCGGAAGAAGAGCTTCTAAAAAATCAGCTGGCACAAGCCGACTCGCTGCTTAAGCGTGGCGGCATTATAAAATACACCGTTAAGGTAGTCTCTACCGCAAACTCATCCATACTAAAGGCAAAGATGAGCATAGAGAATGCCGAGGTAACAGTTTACCAAAACGACAGCGTTTACACTGGCTATACCGATGCTTTGGGCTTCGTTACCTTTGCAAATATGCGCATTGGTACTGTAGCGGTAAACGTAAAGCTAAAAGATCATGCCGAGGTTGACTATGTTGCCGACATCACCCCTCAAGAGCAGCTAACCAACCTCAGCCAAAGTCAAATTGTGAATACCATACGCTACGCTAGTACAATGGTGCCGATGTTTCCTATTGCCGACCCTGGCTGTGCAACCATAACGGGCAAGGTTACTGCCGAGCTCGATTTAACCAACACTACCCCAGAACCCGCACCAGGAGTAAAGGTTACCGCAATGGTAGATGTAGACGACCCCGATTTTGTTAGCCGCTACATTGCCCCAACGCTAAGCAGTGGCACACCAAGTGCTGGTAGAATGCTAAAGTATGCCTTTAGCGATGCTACCATTACAACAACAACCGCCGCAGATGGCACCTACACCCTTAAAGTTCCTGCATCGCTAAACGGACTCCCTATAAAGCTTAGCGTGGCCGACTACCAAACCACCCAAAAACTGTACTTGGAGAATGACCCTGCTGATGGATCTTTTAAGCCAGGTGAATATACAGTGCCGGTGATATTTAGTAGTAATGTTGAGCCCAGTCCAATACCTGAAGTTAAGCCTGTTTATGTAAAAGTTGATGAACCTACAGCGCTAATTGGGTATGTTTTAAGCGAAGCCTCATTTAGTTTCGAAACAGATACAGAAGGGGGAGTTACTGCTGTTAACGTGATTAAAAGGGGGAAATACACTCACAAACCTTTTGTGAATATTAGAAATACTGGCGATGGTGCCATTCTGGATGCTATTTGGAATGCTACTACAGGTGAAGTAGAAGGTGTTACTATTATCAATAAAGGTAAAGGTTATAATACTTCGACCTCATTTATTAAAGCAACTTTAGTCTCTTCAAAAAAAACAGCTCAAATTACGCCGGTTTTAGATAAAAACCAGCTAACACAATTAATAATCTCAGATAAGGGGTATGGCTATATGGTTAAGCCATCAATCAAGATATACACTCCGAATAGTTTAACTACACAACCAGAATTTTACTCTACTATAGACTTGTGGACTTATGATTTACGCTCCGTTTTGATTGTAAATGCTGGGTCTGGATATAAAACCACGTTAAACTACCCTTTAACAGCAATTCGTATTCCCAGCACAGCTAACGACTATAAAATTAGTGCATCAACAAGCCAATCAACAATAAAAAATTTAGACTTAGGTACTGGCAGGAGATTCTAATCTATCATTGGCCTTCTGAATCAGTGACCTATTCATTGAACCCTTTTACATCAAAAAAATGAAAACCTTATTTTTAGGCCTTGGGTATATAGGCCTACCAACTGCTGCTACCCTCGCTGGAAAGGGATATCAAGTTGTTGGTGTAGACATTAACCCAAAGGTGGTTGAAACTATTAACAAGGGTTTAATCCATATTATAGAGCCCGATTTAGACCAACTGGTTAAAGATGTAGTTAGGAATGGATTTCTTAGAGCTTCCACAAAACCAGAGGACGGAGATACTTTTGTTATTGTTGTTCCTACTCCTTTCAAAGGAAATCACGAACCCGATATTTCCTTTATAGAAGCGGCGACAAGATCAGTCTTACCATTTTTAAAAGAAGGTAACCTCTTCATTATTGAATCTACTTCACCTGTAGGAACTACAGATAAGATAGCTAACTTAATATTTTCTGAACGCCCTGAACTTATTGATAAGTTATTCATAGCCTACTGCCCTGAGCGAGTCCTACCTGGAAACATTCTCCACGAACTCGTTAACAACGATCGTGTTATAGGCGGAATTAATGAAGAATCAACCAATATGGCTGTTGAATTTTATGCAAAATTTGTCAATGGAAGTTTGCATAAAACTAATTCTAAAACAGCTGAAATGTGTAAGTTAACCGAAAATTCGTCTAGAGATGTCCAAATCGCCTTTGCAAACGAATTATCTCTTATATGTAGTAAAGCGGGAATAGACGTTTGGGAACTGATACGGTTGGCTAACAAGCACCCTCGAGTTAATATATTACAACCAGGTTCTGGGGTTGGTGGACACTGTATTGCTGTAGATCCATACTTTATAACATCAGACTACCCTTTAGAATCAAGGCTAATTAGTACAGCCAGAGAAATAAACAACTATAAGGCTTTTTGGTGTGCTGAGAAAGTTTGCTCTTCTATTCTAGAATTTAAACTTCAAAATGGCAAAGACCCTAAGGTTGCTATAATGGGACTTGCCTTCAAACCCAATATCGACGATCTTAGAGAAAGTCCAGCAAAATACATAGCACAAAAAATAATGCAGAGGTTTAACAATGATGATATTATGATTGTAGAACCTAATGTAGATGAACACAAAGTTTTTAAATTAACTGACTATCAAAAAGCTTACGATACAGCAGATATTGTCGCGTTTCTTGTTGCACATGATCAATTTAAAATTCTAAAACCTAAGGAAAACACGGTGATCATTGATTTTTGTGGCGTATTTAACAAATGATACAATGAATAATATTATGCTTGTTTTCGGAACTAGACCCGAAGCTATAAAAATGGCTCCTCTAATAAAGGAACTCCAAAAAAACAGTAATCTAAAAACTACTATTTGCGTTACAGGTCAACACAGAGAAATGCTAGATCAGGTACTAAATTTGTTTGAAATAAAGCCTGATTTTGATTTAAATATTATGAGACAAGGGCAAGATCTGTATGATGTTACAAGCCTTGTACTAACTGGTATGCGAGATGTTTTGAACATCTCTAAACCAAACCTTGTCTTAGTTCATGGAGATACTTCTACTTCTACAGCTGCAGCGCTTGCTGCATTCTACCAACAAATACCTGTTGGCCATGTTGAAGCGGGACTAAGAACATATAATATGTACAGCCCATGGCCTGAAGAAGTTAATCGCCAAATAACCAGTAGAATATCAACATATCATTTCGCTCCAACAGAAAAATCCAGACAGAATTTAATTAATGAAGGCATTGATCCTTCCAAAATATTTATAACAGGAAATACAGTTATTGATTCTCTAAAATATGTTCTTGATATAATCAAAAGAGATTCGTCTCTTGAACGAAGTGTTGAATTACAACTAGTTGAAGCAGGTTTAAAGAAATCAAAGATTACCAATTGGATTAATGGAAATCGCAAAATGGTACTTATTACTGGTCACAGGAGAGAAAATTTTGGATCTGGTTTTGTAGGAATATGCAAAGCGATTAAAAAGTTATCTGAAAATTTTAAAGATGTAGATTTCGTTTATCCAATGCACTTAAATCCGAATGTAAGAAAACCAATTATGGATTTATTTGGAAATAAATTACACGAAAACTCAAACATCTTCTTTATTGAACCACTAGAATATCTTCCCTTCGTGTATATAATGAATTTATCCTACATAATTTTGACAGATAGTGGTGGAATTCAAGAAGAAGCACCTGGTTTAGGTAAGCCAGTTATAGTAATGCGAGATACGACTGAAAGACCAGAAGCAATTGAAGCTGGTGTGGTAAAACTTGTTGGATCCAATACTGATTCTATCATTAAAGCAACTACAAAACTACTCAATGATAATGAAGAGTATTCTAATATGACAGGGAAAAAAAATCCTTTTGGGGATGGATATGCAGCTCAGATAATAGTTCAAAATATCATAAATAGACATTTTAAAATTTAAAAATGATTGTCTTTATAAAGTACTTATTTTTAAATGATTTTGTAAAAAGAGGAGGGGTATCAGTATTTTTATCAACGCTACTTTCGAAAATATTTGCACTTATCGGATCTATTTTAATTGTTAGAATTCTAGATCAAAATATTGTTGGTGTTGTCAACTTTGTTAGAAGTCACATTTTGGTCTTCATGCCACTTGTCGGATTAGGAGTTGGTCAAGCGCTACTAAGGTATGGAAGTTATAAAGACAACTGGTACTACAAGAAATATATATATCTATTCACTATAAAAAAAGGATTCAAACACTCTGTATTAATAACAATCATATTCGGAATTTTAAGTATAATCTTTTCATTAGAATTAAAAAAAAGTACAATTTATTTTATAGTTTATG
>Ga0209464_10000082_pt1 | contig 31801 bp, 25 predicted proteins | sample DOMMetBare1Fresh_2_FD_187473 | JGI IMG/M metagenome (GOLD analysis project Ga0209464, IMG submission 187473) | Wetland sediment microbial communities from St. Louis River estuary, USA, under dissolved organic matter induced mercury methylation -... | ecosystem: Environmental > Aquatic >...
TGTACGAATTCTGTCTGCGCGAGGGAGCCTCTGCAAGCAACCGAGCCGTGAAACGTGCCGCCGCCAGCAGCAGCGCAGCGTAGAGCAGTAGGGCGCTGGCGCGAACGAGCAAGTTAATTCGTACAAAGGTTTTTTTGGTTACTTTTTTGACCACAAAAAAGTAACGGTAGGAAATGTATGTACCTACAGCGATGCTAGATAGCAGAGAAGAATAAGACATACGATTTGCGAAAAAACGACTACTGGCTACCGATTCCCCACCAACCTACCAGTGGCTACAACGTCTACGCCGAACTATTTAATCCACCCGAATTGTGAATTGATCCGATTTACTCCCTTTTTAATTAAAAACATAAAGCCGAGAAGCTTTTGGCAGTCCCGGCTTTACATGTATGGCTGTAAGGTTGCTACTTGTTTACAAGTACTACGTAACCTTTCGGAGGCAGCGTTATGGTAACCTTGCCTTTTGTAGGTTTTAGTACAACCTTCTGGTTAAGCTGATTTACGTACGCTTGGTTGTACTTGGTAGGTATGGCAACCTTTTGCGATTTTGAGGATAGGTTAAATGCAGCAATACCCTCCTTTTTTTCGAAGCTTCTGCTGTAAGCTAGTACCCTCTTTGCTTCGTCAGTAACGGTGTACGCTAAAGCTCCTTTGCTGAATACAGGATTGCTTTTTCTAACGTTTACGAGCTTTTTGTAGAAGTTGAATAGCGTAGAGTCAAAGCTTACCTTATCTTTTGGCTTGGGTAGTCCTAATGGATGTACAGCTTCGTCTTCAAACTTATAGTCGGGCCAGATTAGCGGTTTTCTGGTATCAGGATCATCACCTCCCCACATGCCCATTTCGTCTCCATTCCATATTTGAGGTGAGCCTATAAAGGTAAATTGGTGTACCAAGAATTGCTCCATTACCTTGTAGGTGTCGGCATCAGGCTTGTTTATTCTATAGCTTGGATCGTCGTAGGGTTTTACCATATACTTGTACTTGCCCTTATTGTAGAGAGCTGTAGATAGTCGGGGTGAGTCGTGCGTTCCCATCACATTCATGTATGCCTCTGCAACTTCTGGCCTAACAGTTCCAAATATAAAGTTCATCTGACTAATAAAGTCTTTGATGCTAAGCTGGGTAGGGGAGTCGTTAAAGAAATGACGAGCAGATCTAAACCATCGGTAGTTCATGTTGGCATCAAACACATCTCCTTTTACAAAAGGTCGAGGGTCTAGCAGCCTGTCTGGCCATTTTTCCCACCAAACTTCGCCCACCAAGTACATTTCTGGATTAAGCTGTCGTGCAACTTGCCTAAACTCTCTCCAAAAGCCTAGAGGTAGCTCCGCAGCAACATCCAGCCTCAAACCATCAATTCCATCCGATGGGTCTCCGTCTCCGTTCGGATCTGCCCATCGTTTTACAACGGCAAACATATGCTGCTTAGCCTCATCGCTGTAGATATTACCCTCGTATGCGCTCACAACAGAGTCTGGGTGATGTACCGTTTCTCGAATTTCCGCCAAAAAGTTAACACCCGACCAACCTTTGTAGTCGAACTCGTTTTCTGGAGTTGCTGGGTTATCAAACCTATTAACGATGTACCAATCTTTATAAGGCGAGTTGCTACCCTTTCTTAGTAAATCCTGAAAAGCCCAAAAGTTTGTTCCGGTGTGGTTCCATGAGTAGTCCATTACCACCTTTATTCCTCTTCTATGAGCTTCGTCTATAACCTTCAAGAAAAGCTTATCTGCATTTGTCCACACCCAATCAGAAGGGGTGTCGTTTTTTTCCATTAGCATCTGTTCGCCATCTTTAGTAGGAGTTGGCCCAAGGTGCCTATCAATATGATGCCAGTATGCTGCATCATACTTATGTAACGATGGTGCATCATTTAAGGGGGTGAAGTAAATTGCTGTTATTCCAAGCTCCTTAAGATAATCGAGCTTATCAAGAACGCCTTGTAGATCGCCTCCATAACGACGATACTGCAGCTTAGCCGCAAAGTTCATATTCGGATAGGAGAGGTTTGCCATCCAAGGGTCTGGCTTGTACCAGTCTTGAGTCCAGGGTGTTACCTTCCATCCCGTAGGGATATCGCGGTGCACGTAGTCCTTTATACTTTCTGCAGTAGGATCGTTGGTGGTATCTCCGTTACGAAATCTTTCAACAAAGATTTGATACCAAACTGCTTCTCTTGCCCATTGAGGTACGTGGGTTAACCGATTGTTTTGTTCAGCATTGTTAGCAGGTGTTTGTGCAATTGATGTTGCCGCAATTAGCATGCCTGCTAAGGCCATTGTTTGCTTCTTCATAATAAGTGTTTCCTTTACGTTCGAGAGGCTACAGTATATTTACGTGTGCTTGCACAATATACTTATAATTCCAAAGAAAGTCGAATTGATCCTTTTAGCAAATAGGGATACTGCATAATTTGGCTCTCTTATGCAGAAAGCATATTGCAGATTACCAATGCGTGTGAGTATGCAATAAACAACAAAAGACGCCCAAGGGCGTCTTTTGTTGTTATGCTTAGTAAAGTGCTAATCTTCATAGTAGTAGTAACCGTCATCGTAGTATCCATCTTCGCTATCGTAGTCCTCTTCTACCTCAAACATTGGCTCGTTAAGCAAATCGATGCTAAAGTAGAAGCGAGGTAGCGAAGCCGAAACCCTCCATTTATGCCTGTGGAAGTAAACAAATACATTGCTGTAGTTATCCCAGTAAATGTTTAGTCGGGGGAAGAAAACCCACCTTCTAACAAACATGTAGTCGTCCGACCAGAATGGGCGATAGTAGTGGAATGGTCGTCCTATGCGTTGTTCTGGATATACCACAACGGGCATGTTGGTATAGAAAGGAGGACGTACTCTGATAATACCGGTGAAGTAAGGGGCACGGTAAACCCTAGTTCTGTTATACACAACGTAGCGAGGCTTGCCATATCCATACACCTTCCACTTTTCTACATGCCTGTTATCCCATCTACCTTCGTACCTGCCTTCATATCGGTACTGCGTTCTTGCGTCCCTTCGATCGTAGCGGCGTTCGTAAGTTCTATTGTTATCATTGCCTCTATCCCTGTCCCTATCTCTGTTGTAGGTGTTTCCTCTATCCGAATAGCTATTGTTGCGTTCGTAGGTTCTGCCTTTATCGCCATCGCGCGAGCCATTATTTTGGGTGGATGGCTGGGTGTAAACTCTATTCCCACTTACGGAGTTGTCCATTCTCTGGTTATTGTCAACCGTGCTTGGAACAGTACGTCCAGCATCACGAGATTCGCGCATGCTTTGAGTTCTAACCTGTGGGGTATTGTTGCTAGTTGAAGCGTTGCTTGTCGCAGGTGTCGATTGTGGCTGGTAAACTTCCCTGGTCGAGCTAGACTCTCTGCGGCTCGATTGCGATCTGTCTTCTTGCGATTGAGGTCTTACCTGCTCAGCTCTGCTGCTTGTAGTTCTTTCAGACCTTTCAGTACGTACAGGTGACGATTCTCTTCTTGATTCGTTGGAAGATCTGGAGCTTCTGCTCTCTCTCTCGTTTTGTGCGTTGGTTACAAATGGAACCGCTGCTAGGGTTGCCATTGCAACTATATTAAAAACTGATAACCTTTTCATAGCCTCTGATCTTAAGATTGTTAGTAACAAATTTCCCTTGCTTGTTTTGTCGCGCCAAATTAGCTTTATTCTATAAACCTTCTGCTCAACTTTTGTGCCAAAAAATTAATATTCGTTGACATTAACGGTGAAATGTAACGGTGAATTTTGTAATGTGTTGATTAATTGTGCTTTTTTCTTGTGAATATATGTGAAAAATCCCTAGCTAAATCAGCTAGGGATTTGCGGGTATTACTTTTTTATGGTTGCCTTCTTAAGCGCTTCTTCTAGCGATGCTTTAAAAATGTTGTACGACCAGGTGGCTCCAGATATAGCATCTACTTTGCTCATATCCTTCTTTTGGGCAAGGAGCATGGGGTAGGTTTGCACCCCCTTCCAATCGTTCCTGCATTGTTGAATGTACTCCTCGTTTCCTGCGTAGTGCTTTTCATACTTCTCATCAAACACTTCGTTATTCTGACGATCGACAATTCTAAACTGAACAGCTACGATTTCGTCGTTCTTAATAGTCACAGTTGTTTCGCCGTAAAAAGGTTCCTGAACATAGATGGATCTGGATTCGCCTACATAGGTGCCATCTTTATACTTTTTACCACCTTTTGAAGCGGAGCTACACACTGCTACTGCAAGAATGCAAAGGGAGGCTAAAAATAAAAATTTTTTCATCGAATATAAATTAATAGGTTATAGGAGTTGGTTACACCATGTTGTAAGTAAATGGCTTACAATACTGGTGCTTCCTTGGCCAATAGCTCCTTATGCTATCAGACGTGGTATGACGTTTTAAGTTACAATTCCCCTATGAATTTACACTACTTTTTCTTCTTGCCTCTCGAAATTAGTATTTTATCAATCCTATTGCCATCCATATCCATAACTTCAAAGGTAAAACCTTTCCAAGTAAACTTATCCGCGGCTTTCGGTATTTCCTTAAAATGGTGTAGCATAAAGCCTGCAACGGTATTGTATTCTTGTTGAATAGGCTCGTAGTCGTCAATCTCAAGAGTTTCAATAAGATCGTAAAATAGGACCTTGCCATCTGCCAGAATCGAACCATCCTCTCGTTGGGTAAGAGTTGGCTCGTCGCTATCGGTAAAGTCGCCAACAAGCTCCTCAAGAATGTCGTTAATGGTTATAACCCCTTCTACCTCTCCATACTCGTTAAGTACAAAGCCAAATTTGTTTTTGGTTTCACGAAATCGTTCTAGAGCCTTGTAAGCTTTTTGATTGTTGGGTATAAATAGAGCCTCTCTGATGCACTCCTTTATGTCGATATGTTTATTTACTGCTAGCTGTTTAAAAAGATCTTTGGTGTAGATAACTCCTTGCACATTGTCCACACTATTCTCGCATACAGGGTAAACCGAATGCTCACCTTCTATAATCTTTTCGATATTCTCTTCTAGGGTGTCATCTAAATCAACCCAAACCACCTCACTTCTTATGGTCATCAGCTTTTCGATATGCAGATCGCCAATAAAAAATACGTTTTCTACGATATCTTGCTCTATTTCCTGAATTGTTCCTGATGCTGTCCCTTCTTCTACAAGAGCTTTAATCTCTTCTTCTGTAACCTGTGATAGCTCCGTTTTCTTAACGCCAAAAACACGAATGAAGAAGTCGGTTGTAACCCCAAGTAACCAAACAAAGGGTGCTGTAATTTTCGAAAGAACAATCATTGGTTTTGCAGCCATTAGCGAGATAGCCTCTGGATTAGTCATGCCAATGCGTTTAGGGAGTAGCTCGCCGATGACAATAGAAAAGAAGGTAATTACTACCACCACTATTGCAATTGCAAAATCGTCGGCAATATTGGGTACCATCCCATATCCTATGAGCAATTCTTTTATTGATAGCGATATGGTAGAGCCTCCAAATACCCCAGTAAGTATCCCTATAGAGGTAATACCTATTTGAACAGTAGATAAAAATTTATTGGGATTTTCGCCAAGATGCAGCACGTCCTTTGCATTTCGCTTCCCCTTTCGTAATAGCTCCTCAAGCCTTGATCTTTTTGCCGATACAATAGAGATCTCGGCCATAGAGAAAAGTCCGTTAAGAATGATAAGTAGTGCGATGACTGCTATTTCTTCAACCATTTTGTTTGTTTCTGATACTTTCTGCTAAAATAGCATTGAATTACAAAAAAAACTAGCTTACGCACCATTTTACTTTATTTATCTCGAGCTAAGCGCAGAAACGATTTCCTTAACGGCAATTTTGGGTTCTGTTGCATAAGTATGAAACTGGTTGCTAAACTTGCTGCTGTCGAAGTAGTAGCTATTAGTGTACTGATCGGCTATATCTGCAAATTCTTTTAGAATAGGAACTATGATGCCTGCGATTTTAAGCATTAACGGTGATACCTGCTGAAATCTTGGTACAACCCCCATTTCGTTGGCAATAAGCTTTATCCAATCTTCTCCTGTTAGCTTCTCTTTATGTGTGGGTAGGTGCCATACTTGGTTGTAGGCACTTTCTGTATTGCCAAGTAGTGCGGTTGCTTTTGCAGCATCAGGAGTATAGGTAAAGCTGTGTAGCTTAGATGCATCTCCCATCCACTGTGCCTTTTTACCCTTCAAAAAGTTGTTTACAATGGTTTCTGTTATTATGCTGTTTTTGATATTCGGTCCGTAGAAGTCGGCTGCTCTTGCAATAAGTCCTTTTACTCTGCCATCAGCCATAGCATCTAGTAGCATCTTGGCTATTTTGGCTCTTACTCTTCCTTTTTTACTTGATGGATTTATTGGGGTGATTTCAGTCATTCCATTCAAAAAATGGGGATCGTACATATAGATGTTGTCGAAAAATACGAGCTTGGTATTGTGATGCTGGCATGCATCAACTACATTTTGCATTATTACTGGCCATTGACTTTCCCAAACTTTAGTATTGTAAGCTAAACCTACGGTTAGGTAGGCAATTTCAGATCCTTCAACTGCCTTGTAAACCTCCTCTTTGATTGTTAAGTTTGCTTTTACAAGCTCGTCGTTTATGTTTACTTTTTGTGGGTTTCTTGCAGCTATTCTAATCTGGTTGGTATAGGCTGTAAGCTCCTTTGCTAAGGCTACTCCTATAGTACCACCTCCTCCGAGTATTGTTTGCATATCTTTTTTGTTGCAAAGTACGTGCTCTTACATTATTTGGTAAATATATATTCGATAAGCAGGTATTTTCAAGGGATTAACCATTGAAAATACCTGCTTAGCTTTTTGTGGTATGTGGGTGAGCCTGCTTTGGTAAGCTTATGCGCTCAAGAAATTAATGCTGGAGACATTTATGGCTTTACTAAATGCATTAGTAGCTTTGGACTAGTGTATTCCTCCAATTACAATCAAGGCGAATTTTATGATGTTTGATCTGTTAAATATTTGAAATTCAATTCTATCATTTATATTTCTACATCGGCGATTACGTTAAATGCTACACCAAATGGAGAGCTTTCCCATTTACTTTGACTAGTTTTTCGGTAAATGCTCTTATTCAGTAAGGTTGTTTTGAAAAATATTTTTCCAGAACCTTGGTCTTTTATGTTTTCTAATGAGACTAAAAAATCGCCTTCTACAACCAGCTCTTTACCGAGTGTAATATTGAGCTGCGAAACGTTTTTCATTGGAAATTTTATGTAAATAGGCTCATCATTAATAATTTCGAATCGATTGTTTGGAAGAGCTTTGTATATGTTTAGCCTATAATGTACCGAGTCGTATGTACATTTTGCAATATTGAAATTTACCTTTTTAATCCGTGCTATTTTTTTATTTCTTACGAGAATACCTATTTCGTAGCCAAGTCTATTTTCTTTAAATCCAGCGATAACTTTGCCCGATCCGTTTTCTACGCCAAGTAGCTTAGCTTTAAATTTTTTATTTCGAACTACAATTTCGTTGATTGCATATGCTTTCTCTCTTAAAGTAATTGTATTGTTAGATTTTAGAAGGTTTGCAACCTTTTCTTTGTATGGTTCATAGCCTATACAGGATATCAGAAGAGTGTCGTTGTAGTATTTAGAGGTTACTGATAATGAAAATGTTCCATTTATATCTGAAACTGTTCCAATATCTTTACTAGGAATGCCAATATTTACAAAAGGGATTGGCTTATTATTGCTGCCACAAGCTATCGTTCCTTTAATGTTTTGACCAAATAGGCTGCTATACGTAAGCATCATCAGGAGTAGTACAAAATGTTTCATATATTGATTTGCTATAGTTATAATGTTAACCAGATCTAAGAGTCTTTCCTTTGTTTTACAACATCGATCTGCTTGTTTTGCTAATTATGTTAAAGGGTAAAACGGTAAGTTAATGGTGCAATGCTAAATTTAAGAGGTAGTATAAGGAATTCAAAGTTAAAAAAGTTTCGCAACTCCCAAAATCAGGACGCTGATTATTGCTAAAAATATGGTTTAAATACAGAGGTTTTGTCTTTGACCTTTCTTAGAACTATTAATCTGCATGGAGCCGATGGTCTAAAAATGTAAAGAAATGAGCGAAAAAGGGGAGTGGTTAGGCTTTTTTACTATATTCAACAAATTTTGTCATTTATCTGTAGATTGTTTTTGAGTTATGCTAATATGTACACATTCAAATAGTTGCAAGGAATAATCTGCTGATTTTGATTAAACCGAATCGGAGCGAGCTATTGGGTCATTAGGATCAATGGTATAGCATAGACCCGTTGGGCTGAATTTTAACATCATACTAATATTTAAGTTTTAAACATTATGAATCGAGTTGGTAGCACCAAGTTGCCCAAAATCATTTCCACCTTTTTTGCTGTGCTCTTGTGCTTTACGACATTTGCACAAGAAAATGCTGAGGCGTGGAAGAAATTTTTTGATAACGATAGGGATGGAGCTTATAAGCTTTTTAATGAGGCTGTTTCGCAGAAGCAATCTGCTGATGCTTACTTGGGCTTAACATTGCTTGCAAATACAAGTAAGGAGCGTTCGGAAGTTATTAGCAACTTTATGAAGTTCTATGATAAGAGCGAAAGGCCAGAACCATATATTCAAGCACTTTGGTCGCAGCTCTTTATTGCGGGTCAGAAAGAGACGAAAAGTGATGCAGAGATCGCCTTTCTTAAACGTATTGCATCATCAACCAGTGTTGATGGAGCACTTGTTGCCAATGCTAATCTTGCAATAGCCAAGTACTTAATTCAAAAAAAATTAGGTGGATATGTGGAGTACGCAGATAAGGTTAAGTCTATCTCGAAATGGAGCGTTGTAGGGGAATTTGAAAACATTTCTACAAGCGGATTTGATAAGAATTACGCCCCTGTTAGCCAGGTAGATAATAGTAAGCCGTTTATTAACAAGTTTGGAGCAAGGGTAGGGTGGTTTGATATTCCTGCTGTTAGAAACGATAGATGGGTTGATTTTACCTACTATTTCTCCAATTCGCATAATAGCATTGTTTATGCCCAAGCGTTTGTGACAAGCGACAAGGATCAGGAGGTACAGCTGAGAATCGGTGTTTCGGGTTCTGTTAAGGCGTGGGTAAACGATGCATTGGCAATTTCAGAGCAGGAGGAGCGTAACAATGGTACTGATAGCTACATTGCGATTGTTAAGCTTAATAAAGGGGTAAACCGATTGCTGATTCAGCTTGGCGAGAGCTACTGCAACAACCTAAACTTTATGGTTCGCCTAACCGATCAGAAGGGAATGCCTATTGATGGTTTGGTAGTAAGTACAGAGCCTCAGAGCTATAAGAAGGAGACTAGCTATGTGGCAAAAGCCGTTACTCCTGAGGCTGTTACATATTTTAAGGACAAAATTAAAGCGGAGCCAAATAATGTGCTGTACCACGTTATGCTTGCAAGCATATACCTAAACGCAGATATGGATTATGAGGCCCAGCATGCCTTGGCAGATGCCCAAAAACTTGCTCCTAATAGTAGCTATATCTTGCTACAACAGGTAGAGCTTTGCATGCGTACTGATAACAGAACAATGCTTACAACCTATCAGGAGAAGATTAAGGATGTTGACCCAGACCATCCTTACTCGCTTGCCCTAAAGTATAGCGATGCATTTCAGCGCGAGGACTATAAGGAAGCTGCATCGTACAACCAAAAGCTCGAGTCCATTTTTGGAACTTCCAATCGTGAGGTTATTCGTAAAAAGATTAACCTAGCGGCTAAAAATAAAAGCTACACCGAGCTGGTTGAACTTGCAGAAAAGGCCTACAATAAATATCCAGATGATGCTGAGTTTGTTGAGTACAAGTATTTGATAGAGAAGAATGTGAGGGCTAATGAAAAGGAGGCGGTTGCTGCTTATATTACCTACCTTAAAAACAATGATAGCTACTCTATCCTATCAAAGCTTGCAAAGAGCTATGAGGAGAAGAGCGACCCCAATAGCGCTTTAAAGCTATACGAGGAGGATGCTAAGGTTGATCCGGTGGGTGTTGATTTATACGATAAGCAGGGGAAGATTTACTTTAAGCTTCAGAACTATGAGAAGGCTAAGGAGCTTTTCTTGAAGGAGCTAACCATTACGCCTCAATCGAGCAGCACTTGGTACGATATGGGACTAACCTATGCGCTAATTGGCGATAAGAAAAAAGCTGCCGAGGCTTACAATAAGGCTGTAGAGTACAATCCTGCTAATTTCGAGGCTATTCGTGAGCTACGAAAGCTGGAGAATAAGAAGGAGGTATTTAGCTACTTTAGCTCACCTGATCCATACGAGCTGATTAAATCTGCTCCATCTGCTACTGACTATCCAGACGATGTTAGCATCATACTCAACTCGGAGGTTCGCAAGGTGGTTTATCCGAGTGGCGTTACCGAAGAGAAGACGTTACTTGTTGCGAAGGTTTTAACAACTGAAGGTGTTGAATACTGGAAGAATATCAATGTAGGTGGTTATGATGAGCAGCGTACTACTATAGAAAAGGCTGAAGTTGTAAAGGCTAATGGTGCTAAAGTTCAAGCCGAAACAAACGGGGCGGAAATTGTTTTTACCAACCTAGAGGTGGGCGATGCTGTAAATATTGTTTACAAGGTAGAGAACCATAATACAGGGAGGCTAATCAACCATTTTTGGGATAAATTTTACTTACAGCGATTTTTGCCTGCAAAGCGACTTAAATACTCGCTTCTAGTTGCTGATGGCATTGATTTTTCGTATGTGGTTAATAATGGCAAGATTGAGCCTAAGAAGCAGAAGGTTGATGAGTTTAATTTGTACGAGTGGGAGGTAGCTGATAGGCCTGCTCTTAAGGAGGAGGAGAAAATGCCTACACTTTCGGATGTTGCTCCTACGCTATTCATCTCGTCGATTCCTAGCTGGGACTTTGTTTCGAAGTGGTACTACGATATTGCTTCGTATAAGGCTAAGGCCGATTTTGAAGTTAAAGAGGTTGTACGTGAGCTATTTGCTGGAAAGCAGAACCTGTCGGAGCTGGATAAGGTAAAGAGTATTTACCGCTATATACTAAAGAACATTACCTACAGTTCGGTTGCTTTTCGTCAAAGTGGACTTATCCCTCAACGTCCTTCTACGGTGCTTAATACTCGTATTGGCGATTGTAAGGATGTTTCTACGCTATTTGTTGCACTTTGTAAAGAGGCTGGTATAAAGGCTAATCTAGTGCTGGTTAACTCGCGCGATAACGGTTTGCATGATATGGTTCTGCCATCTATCGATTTTAACCACTGTATTGCAAAAGCAACCATTAATGGGAAAGATCACTACCTAGAGCTAACCTCCAACTACTTGCCATTCGATGCAAACTATCCGAACCAAATAAACTCACAAATACTAGACATTACCGATCAAGCTGCGGTGTCGAATTTAAAGTACTTGCAGCCCGAATTCTACGTGCCTACATCGTCAAGCTTACAAACAAAGATTGATGTAGTTGATGGTTCGTTTAAAATAAAGGAATCGACAGTGTTTAAGGGTAGTATGGCGGCTGTAATAATGTCTAGCTTCTACGAGAAGAGCAATGCCGAGCAGCAGAAGATGATTTACGAGGCGATAAGCAAGGAGTATCCTAATGTACAAGTTGCTAGCGTGGAGTTTAAGGGGTTGGAGCAAGGTGCTGATTCTGTTTCATCGAAAGTGGAGTATGTTGTAAGCGATGTTATGAATGATGTTGCTGGAATGAAAATTTTCTCGCTTCCTTGGTCGAACAAGGCTAAAGCGCAAGACTATGTGTTCAATGAGAATAGAACAAATCCGATAGATAATGCATCGGAGTTTTATCTTGATTCAAACTCAGAGTCTATTGTTGTTGCTTTGCCAAAAGACAAAGTATTTGTTGAAATTCCTGCAAATATAAGCTATACCTGCAGTGTTGCCGATTATTCGTTAACCTTTAAACTTGTAGGAGGGAAGCTTAACGCTACCAGAAGCTATAAGCTAAAGAAGCAGCTTGTTCCGCTTGAGGATATGAATACCTTTAAGGACTTTTACCGAAAGGTTATTGCTGCAGATGCAAAGCAGCTTGCAATAAAAACCAAGTAACAAAAAACAAATCGAGCCAGAGAGAAATCTCTGGCTCGTTTATCTAACAGCTGATCGCAATTGAAGTTATGTCTCTTATATAGTTTCTCGAATCTTCGAGTATATAAGGGGTAGATGCAAGTCTAATTTATTGATCTACCTAATTTTGTGCGCAATTTAGCGAAAAAAACATTCGTTTTAATGAGGAATTGTATGTTTTTCAATCATTAAACGAACAATAGCTATTTAATTGCTCTATTTTAGCTATTCTTTTTTTACAGAACCAATCCCAGCAATCGATTTTGTAACATTGGGATCGCCTTTGTAGGTAACTTTTCCGGTTCCTGCAATGGAAACTTCCAGATTTTGCTTGGCGAATACATCGCAATCTGCCGAACCTGCAATATTTATAGTTACGTTATCTACTTCAAGCTGTTTAGCATCAATATGGGCTGCTCCTGCAATGTCTATGCTCAATATCTCTTGTGGTTTTCCTGATACAATAACCTTTCCTGCTCCCGATATGGTGTACGATGTGATGGCATTGGGTGTCGCAATTTCTACAAAAATTCCTTTGCTGTTGCTTATGCTGTAGTTGTTTCGTGTACCAAGAATAAGCGTGCCGTTTTCAATACGATAGTCAAGTAGCTCGAGGATGTTCTCCTGGGCTTTAACCAATACGGCTTGCTTTTCGGCGTGGGTAATGGTTACATCCGCTTGTCCTTCTATTTCTATTTTGCTAAAAGCTCCTAGCTCTAGCTTCTTTTCTACTAGCTCGCCTATGCCTTCTACTTTTTTATTCCCGAAAATATCCGTTTTTGTTCCTTGCTCGTTATTGCTCGTTTGTATGCATGAGGTTGATGATAGGACTAATGCTGCAATAAAAAGAAGTGGTTTAACCTGCTTGTTTAGATTTTTCATGGTTATGCTGTTTTTAGGTTTGTTGTATCGTAAGACTTCAAGCTATGACGTTTTAAAAATGAATATCCCTATGTGAATTGATCATTTTTTTTGAAAAAAGGGATGAATTCTTTCGAACGCATCCCTTTTGTGCTATTTATAAACTTTTATGGGATATATCGTTTTGACGTTTATCTCCCTTAAAAGTTACATCGGTATTCAAAAAAAATTACTGCTTAACAGTTATATCGCTGGTAATAATAATTGGTACCTGCATTCCGTTAGGCATTTGCGGATTGGGCTGAAAATCTAGCACTCCTTTAAGCGACTGGTTTGTAGTGCTGCTAATTATCCAGCCTGTTTTCTTGTCAACTACTAAGCTTCCACCTATTGTTCCGTTAATCGAGTACTTAGAGTCTATTCCATTCAGCTTTGTAATAGGAGCATTTTCAGGAGTCTCAAGCTCACCATCAAATTTAATGGATACGCTTTCGGCATTGCTGTCTGTAATTTCTGCATTAAAGTTGGTAGTAAACTCTATAACGTTTTTCGTATTTAGCTTGCCCGACCACTTTTCACCTTTTTGGGTAGAAGTTGGAGGATACATGCTAAAGCTATTCTCCAGCTGCTGCTTCATTGGCTCATCTCCAAACTGATTGATAAACTGTGCTTTCATAGAAGTTTTTTCAGCCTCAGAAAGGCTAGCAACAGCATTTACAGATTCATCAATAGTCTTGTTAAAGCCTACTTCTAGCACTCGGCCAGATTTAGTAAAAGTTGCTTTTGCAGGGTGCTTAGAAATTTCGGATAAAAGAAGGTTGCTCGTGTTAGAGGGTGTTGCTTCGTCAGAAGTAATCTCCATAGTTCCCATTGCTGTTTTAATGGAAGTTTTGATATTCTTGAGCGATACCTCGGCATGGTAAACAGAATCCTTAATATCAACAATCTTAAAGGAAGTTGTTTGCTCGATATTGATATCAACATCCATAGACATACCCTGAAACTGTTGGGTAATCTTCTGAACAGCAGTCATTTTCTGGTTGTAGATTTTCCCTTTTTCGAGATTAATTTTAATTGGTTTAGCCGCATTTACCGAAAGCGCCACAACCACTAAAAAGGCAATTGATGTAATTCTTTTCATGCTTATAATTTTATTTTGTTTTAGGACAATTGGAGTATCCAACCAGTTGAGAGCTTACCAGTAGTGCTGATATTTCTATAAAATGTGGATAAAACTTCATTGCCTTTACTTTACTCCTCGGTGGGAGTTAGCACAATAAATTGTTTAACGAGCAATATCGGCATTTTTTAAGAAAAAAGGCTATATAGTAGTCCAAATATTATTGCTCCCAAAAACGAGAATGCAAGGTATAGCATAAATACCTTACGTTTTGCAATACCCCAAACAGCCATCATAGCAGGGAGTGTGGTCGTAGGGCCAGCAATAAGGAATGCCAAGGCAGCCCCTTTATTCATACCAACAGCAATTAATCCGCCAACAAGAGGGAGCGCCATTAGGTTGCTTGTATATGCAGGTATGCCAACTGCTGCTGCAGTGATAATAGAGCCGATGCCATTTCCTCCAAGCAGCGATTTTACAAAATCGGAGGGAACGTAAAGCGTAATAAGGGCATTGATTGCAAACGCAAGAGCCATAAATTTTACTACCATTAGTGTCGATTTTGTAATTTCGACAAGCAGCCTATGGTAGAATGATTTGGGAGGTTGGCTTGTGCCACATTCGCAATTTGAATCTACTGAGGCATTTTTGCTGCAGCAGCTTGTTGTTGGATTGTACCTTAAGCTGTTTGCAGATGGCTGGGGTTTATTTGGATTTGATTCGTCACAGCATGGCGTGGCGGTTTGCGAGCTGGTTGAACGAGTGCTTAAATCCGAACGTAGTGCGTTAGCTCCAACCAGCCCCTTCCTAATGAGAAAGTAGGTGGTAAGTCCTGCTAAAAGACTTAGAGCAAAAGTAGCAGCTAGTCGCCATACCGCCAAGTTCCACCCAAGCACAGATACACTTAAAAAGAATATCTCGGGATCCATAGAAGGCGAGGCAATCCAAAATGACATAACGGGAGCTAACGGAACGCCGCCAATAAGCAAAGTTGTAATAACAGGAATAACTCCGCACGAACAGAAAGGACTGAATGCACCAACTGCCGTTGCCAGAAAAATAGCTGCAATAGGATGCTTTCCAAACGCCTTGGCAATGTACTTAGATGCGCCAGAAATGTTGATAACAACCGATAGCGGGATAGTAATAAGGAGGTATGGCCAAATGTGTAGGAGCGAGGCTGCTACAAAGTTTACAATCTTTAAAATCTCTTGCATGCTTTCATTTTTTAGAGTTTAACATCTTGTTGACATAACATAGACGAGAAGCTCTAAAAAAAGACGCAAGGTTTACCTTTTAGGAGGACAGCAGCAGCAGCATTTTGGCTGAATGCTAAGCACCGTTCCGTACTTATCGAACTGATAGTGACAGCAATCCATAAGCATATCTTTTAGCATAATACGCGCACGTTGTACGCGCGATTTTGCCCCCGAATAGGATATACCAATACGTTCGGCGTACTCTTTCTGGCTAATACCCTCGAGTTCGGTAAGGCATAGAGCCTCGCAATACTCCTTGGGCATCTTGTTCATCATGCTAAGCATATCCCGCACCGCTTCTTCAAATATCTCGGCATCAGCAGAAATATCACCTTCATTGTTTTCGTCAGCAAGGTGGTTATTGCTATTACCCGATTTTCTGAAAAAGTCGGCCACGCTATTACGTGCAATCTGGAATACCCACGATTGCACCTTCGAGCCATCTTTAAGGTTGCCTACATTCTGATGGATCTTGATGTAGATATCCTGAAGGATATCGTTCACAGAGTTGGTATCCTTAACTTTACTGCGAATAAAAAGCTTGAGCTTTTCGCTAAAAAGTTCCCATAGCTCTTGGGAATTGGAGAAGGTATAGCAGCAGCTTGCACACATCGCTTTAGCTAAGCTTTAAGGTGTTCGAGCTCACGACAAGCCATGGATGGCGAAAACTCCACTAGCTCGTAGCTGGCAATATCATTTTGCATAAATGGGTCTTCGTTAAGTATAGCAAGCAGCTCATCTCTACTTGCAACATTGGCTACTATCACACCACCCGAACGTGGTACTTTTCTTCCCGAGAGAATAAACTTCCCATTTGCATAGTAACGAGTTAAAAACTCAACGTGAGGAGCGATAAAGCTATCGACAACCTCGTTTGGAACTTTGTAGGTGAGTAGTACAACAAACATAGCAATGTATATAAGGAAAGAGGGATGCCTAATAGGTAGCACAACACACGTAGCACGACAATGTTTGAAGGCCTACTTTAATAAGGTTTCCCTTGTCGTGATACGTAAATTGTACTACGTGATACTCCTTTTTAGACACCCTCGTATAGCTAAAAAGTACGGATAACCTTTCTAATTGCTACCAGATGTTCGAGTAGCGTCTCCATCTGATCTAGACGAAGCATATTGGCACCATCCGACTTGGCAACAGCTGGATTTGGGTGTGTTTCAATGAATATACCATCGACACCAACAGCAATACCTGCGCGAGCAACAGTTTCGATTAGTTCTGGCTTACCTCCTGTAACACCACTCGACTGGTTAGGCTGTTGTAATGAGTGCGTTATATCGAGCACAACCGGACAACCCGTTTTTTGCATCTCCGGAATGCCACGATAGTCAACAATAAGATCGTAATAGCCAAAGGTTGAGCCTCTATCCGTAAGCATAACCTTATCGTTTCCTGCTTCTCTAATTTTGTTTGCAGCAAACTGCATTGCTTCGGGAGCCAAAAATTGGCCCTTCTTAATGTTAACGTATCTTCCAGTTTGCGCTGCAGCAACTAGGAGGTCGGTTTGGCGGCAAAGAAAAGCAGGAATCTGAAGAACATCAACATATTCCGCGGCCATAGCAGCCTCCTCTTTGTCGTGTATATCGGTAACAACCGGAACATCAAACCTATCGCGAACCTTTTTAAGAATCTCTAGTGCTTCGATATCGCCAATTCCCGTAAACGAGTCGAGTCGCGAACGGTTAGCCTTACGGTACGAAGCCTTAAAGATGTAGGGAATTTGAAGCCTGTTGGTAATGGCAACCATTTTTTCGGCTACCTCCATAACAAGTTCTTCGCTCTCCACAACACAAGGGCCAGCAAGCAGAAAAAAGTTTCCGCTATCCTGATGCTTGAGGTTTTCTAAATTCAAGTGCATGATTACTATTTTAGTATTTATACTTTTCGTTCCAGTAGAGCTTCATCCTTTGCCTTATCTCCTTTTCTTTGGAGTTGTTTTGCGGCTCGTAAAACATCATATTCCCAGCTTCTTTGGGAAGGTAGTCTTGCTTGGCAAAGTTTCCTGGGTAGGCGTGAGGGTAAAGGTAGTCTTTTCCGTAGCCTAAATTTTTCATTAGCTTCGTTGGCGCATTACGAAGATGAAGTGGAACAGGAAGATTCCCTGTTTCGCGAACGTAAGCTAATGCTTTATCCACCGCCTCGTAGGCCGAGTTGCTTTTCGGACTAGTTGCTAGGTAAACCGTGGCCTCCGAAAGCACAATACGAGCTTCGGGCATTCCAATAACATGAATAGACTGAAAGGTTGCATTTGCCAGCAGCAGCGCGTTAGGATTGGCAAGGCCAATATCCTCGGCGGCCGAAATTACCAAGCGGCGAGCAATGAACTTAGGGTCTTCGCCACCTTCGAGCATACGTGCAAGCCAGTATAGCGCACCATTCGGATCGCTACCCCTTATACTTTTTATAAAAGCAGAGATGATGTCGTAATGCTGCTCGCCATCCTTATCGTACATTGCCGTTGATTCTTGCAGCTTATCTACCACCACTTTGTTGGAGATGGTAAGCTCGTCGGAGGTAGATGCAAGTAGCTCTAAAATATTAAGGAGCTTACGAGCATCGCCACCGCTAAATCTAATTAGCGCATCGTACTCCTCAACCGTAATTTTTTTCTCTTTTAGGTCGATGTCGTGCTCAATAGCGTGGTTCACAAGTCCAATTAGCTCATTCTCTTCGAGATGCTTAAGCGTATAAACTTGACATCTAGATAAAAGAGGGGAGATAACTTCGAAGGATGGATTTTCGGTTGTAGCGCCTATCAGCGTAACTATACCCTGTTCCACAGCGCCAAGAAGCGAATCCTGTTGCGACTTGCTAAAACGGTGTATTTCGTCGATGAAAAGAATAGGAGAAGGGGTGTTGAAAAAACGCTGCGATTTGGCCTTTTCTATCACCTCTCTTACATCTTTAACGCCAGAGTTGACAGCACTAAGAATGTAGAATGGCCGATCGACCTCCTTTGCAACAATGTTGGCAAGCGTAGTTTTGCCAACACCAGGAGGGCCCCAGAAGATCATAGACGGAACGTTTTTCGACTTGATGAAGCGTCGTAAAACCGATTTAGGACCAACTAGGTGACGTTGTCCTACATATTCGTCTAGGTTCTTTGGGCGTAATCGTTCTGCTAATGGAATATTGCTGGCCATATCCTCCGTTTATTTGTTGTAAAGATAGTGGTTCGTTTGTTGATTTTTGGAACCCAATGGCATATTTTGTAAAAATGGTAAACGCCGCTTTATAACTTAAACTATTTTTTACCTTAGTGCTGGATAATAAACAATCACCATGAGAAATACAACAAGGAGAAGTTTTTTGGTTGCACTTGCCGTGGCATTTGGTGTACCTAGTTTTGCTCAAACCGACATTACCGATCTGTTGAAGCTTTATAAAGATGCATCAAATGACGTAAGTTCATTAGCTTATGCTTATATGAAACCTTTTGGTGAAGAGTTTGGTAAAACTCTGAATACAGGTTGGTACACATCTGCAAAACCTCATAAGCTAGGTGGTTTTGACATTACCTTTTCGGCAACTGCCATTCCTATTTCGTCGAGCATGAAGGAGTACAATGCAGCCGATATTCTAAAATCAAGCAGCGTTCTTAGGGTTAAAGCTGGCGATTCTCCCCTTGCCCCAACCGCAGTAGGTGATGATAAGGTAGGACCTTCACTTGAATTTAAGAATGGGATGGATACTGGAGTGAAGCTTCCACAAGGAGCAAACATTCCTGTTTTACCCATGGTAAACTACAATGTTGGAATCGGATTGCCTTTTCATACTGATGTTACCTTTAGGTATATCCCCAACATTAAAATTAACGACGATGGAAAGTTTGGGCTTTGGGGCTTTGGGATTCGTAACGAGTTTAAGGAGTTTATACCTGTATTCAAGCTACTTCCATTTAATGTATCTGCATTTTTTGGCATGACAAAGTATAAGCTGTCATGGGATATGCAGGGTAACAGTTTTGCTGACAATACCTACAAAGATCAGGAGCTGTCAACCAATGCCACCTCCTACACAACACGACTGCTTGTATCTAAGTCTATTCCTATACTTACTGTTTATGGTGGACTTGGCTACAATAGCAACTCGAGCACATACGCACTTAAGGGGCACTATAAGTACAACAACATCCCAATTAACGGAGGAAACGATCCTTTTAACTTGGATTACACCTCAAGCGGGTTTGTATTTAATGCAGGACTACGAGTTAAGCTAGCAGTATTTATGCTGTTTGGCGACTATACCTATGCAGGAACCTCTATGTACACTGCTGGATTTGGATTTACGTTTAGGTAGAAGGTTGCTTCAGAATGTTAATAAAAAAGGTCCCAATGCTTAGGCATTGGGACCTTTCACTTTTTAGAAGTTTAGTTTCCATCATTTCAGTCTAACGTGTATCGTGTGCGATATATAATCATATATTTGTATCGCACACGATATTAATAGGAACGATGAACGATAAATTTTACTCATTTTATGTAAAATCGCTTCAGGGTAAAAGCCTTACAATGAGCGATTTTAAAGGGAAGACGCTACTTATTGTTAACACTGCAAGTAAGTGCGGGTTGACTCCTCAGTATAAAGGACTAGAAGAACTTTACCAAAAGTACAAGCAGGATGGCTTGGTGATACTTGGGTTTCCATGCAACCAATTTGGGAATCAGGAGCCTGGCACAAGCAAGGATATTCAGGAGGGATGCCTAGTTAACTACGGCGTGTCGTTCCCAATGTTCGAAAAGGTGGACGTGAACGGGAAGAATGCGCACCCGCTGTTTGTGTACCTAAAAGCCGAGCTGCCTGGTTTAATTGGGCAGAATGTAAAGTGGAACTTCACCAAATTTTTGGTTGATGCTAACGGAAAGCCAACAAAACGCTTTTCTCCAATTACCTCTCCAAAAGCTATTGATCGCTACCTTAGAAAGTTCTTTAGCAAGTAGAGCTGCATTAGTGGAAGGAATACGATTCGGCTAAGGTGAAATCTTTAGCCGTTTTTTTTAGCGTCACCTTTGTCGTATTTTTGAAAAAAAAAGAGGATGGATTCGAAAAGTAAACTATTGCTTGATAATCAGCTCTGCTTTCCGATTTATGCAGCATCGAGGTTGATTATACGTACTTACCAGCCATATTTAGACGAGCTTGGCATAACCTATCCGCAATACTTAGTGCTTATGGTGCTTTGGGAGAAAGATGAGCAACCTGTTAACGACATTGCCAAACGTTTGCTTTTGCAAACCAACACCATTACCCCACTGCTGCAACGTATGGAAAAGCAAGGACTGATAGCTCGTCAAAAATCGGCGGCAGACGAACGTAAAGTAATTGTTTCGCTAACCGAAGTTGGCGTTCTAATGTTCGAAAAGGCGTTGCCAATACCCGAAAAGGTGGGAGCAACGCTACTTAGCTGCAGCACATCAACCGAAGATCTTGTCTTGCTGAAGAATAAGCTTACAGAGCTGATAGAAACCCTTTCTAATCAGGTTAAGGAGTAGCTTACTTGCTGCTTATTTTAAAGGTATAGTGCTTTTGCGAGAGGTAGCTGTAAACAGCAACAATAACAGTTGTAATAATTTTAGAAGGGGTAGGGTACCATCCTAGCAGCTCTACAAACAGCTTAAGAAATACGTAGTTCAGTATTATGCACATAAGAACTGTAACGCCATACCTAAAAAGCTGCACTCGTCCTTTTAAATCCGATTGCGTAAAGGTTATATACTTGTTTAGCAAAAATCCCAGAGGGAAAGTAATACAAAACGACATAATAAAAGCAGCGATATGCGGACTAATTGTAACTATCCCTAAATGAACAAGCTGCTTACATAGAACAAAGTTGTAGAAAACAAAGTATAGGAATATATCAAACACCGTATTACCACCTCCACACACCAAGTAAAGAAAGGTTTCTTTAGGAATAAATCTTTTAAAAGGAGGGTAAATCCAATCGGTAATCGCGAGAACTAGCTCCCTAGCAGCAATGGCAATCTTCATGAAGGCTTTATCGGTTTTGTTTACAAGGTATTGCAAAGTAAGTAAAATGTAACAAAAAATAAAAGCAAATCAACTTACAGAAGAGCAAAACAGCAGGTAATGCGTATGCTAATGAGCGAGCTGTACTAGATATTTTTCTGTGCTATGTTGTTGGTAATGAATAGTAAAAAAAGAGGGTGTCTAAAAAGGAGAAGCACGTATCTCTACATGTGTTATACGAGAAGTTAAACCTCGATAGCAGGTTTAACTTCTCGTGCTACTTCTTAGATACCCTCCGTTAACCTATAGAGTAAACCTTAGCCCAACGTATGCCTTACGTCCCATAAGGGGGCCCCATATTACAGAGGAGTTAAAGCTGGTAGAAAAAGGAGTGCTCGCAGAAAGAATTGGATTTTTCTGACGATAGTCGCCAATATTTTCACATCCTACATATACATCTACCTTCTTAAACTTACGAGTCACCTGACCGAAGAACATAGGATATACTTCCGAATAGCTATTGTCAGCGGTAAGATTTCCATCGAGCCTAGGTAGTCGAGTTTGCCCATTTAGCTGAGCCGTAAAATCAAAAGTCCACCTGCTAAGCTTAGTAGCATACTGTAGGTTAAGCAGAGCTTTAAACCTATCAACAAGCGGTTTTTCAACCACCCCTTGATTTCTTAGCTCAACTTTGGCATCGGTATAGCGATACGTAGCAAAAATGGTAAAACGATCAACCGGAGCAACGTTTAAATCTACCTGAAAGCTGTTGGTGTACGACTTACCGTTAAGATTGTATATGCTTACCAAATTTGAATTAAGCTCTTGATCTACAATAAGCTGGTTACTAAACTCTGTACGAAAAACATCGAAGCTTAGCGATGCTCTTTTATCGCTGAAAAGAGAGAAGTACTTAACGATACTTGCACCATATGTCCAAGCATCCTCCATCTTTAAGTTGGGTTCAATCACTATTTGGCGACCAGTAGCAAGAATTCCCATGTTATCGGAAATAGGGTTGGGAGAGCGAAACCCTCTACCACCCGAAGCTCTTAACGTTAGCTGGTCGGTAATGTCCCACTTAAAATTAGCTCTAGGCGTGTACAACCACCCATACAAGCTGTTATGATCGGCACGCATACCTAGAATTAGCGAAAGCTTTTCGTTGTACGCAAAGGTGTATTCGCCAAATACCCCTGCTATTTTTTCTTGCCTATCGAGGGTCGAAAGGTTAGATACAATGCTAGCAGGAATAGGAAGCGACGATGACGGATCAACAAATCTATCGGTAAGGAGTTCGTTATACCTATCGAACCTAAAGCTGCCACCAAGCGTATACTTATGCTGCTCGTTAAAGCCACCTTGAAATAGGAGGTTTGCAAAGAATGAGTGCATATCGGCATTAAAGCCTTTAATTCCAAACCTAGAGTCCTGCTCGTGGTAGGTGTAATCGGCAACAACCGCAATGCTTTTTTCAACCTCAGTGCAGCCATCGTGCTCATGCTCCTCTTCTTCGTGATCTCCCTCGACATCGTGGTTATGCTCCGCTTCATGGTTGTGCTCAGCATGATCGTGATGCTCACCAATAGGCATCCCAAACTTAACGTAGGTATTAAGCTGCTTGTTGTTGATGCTCGACTTGTACAGACCTAAGCCACCATTGCCAGACGTGCTAGCGTCTGACATTTGTCCACCATCACGCTCTTCGGCAAGTATCTTAAAGCCAGCACGAAGCTGAGCCTCGCTAGGCGCAGCATATAGCCAGCGGTTGGCAAAGTTAACTTGCTTAGCAGTAGGCATATCCATAAAACCATCCTTGTTGTGATCTTTTTTCATAGGATCGGTAGATGCATGAGCAAGTATTATGGTACTTAGCCTATCATTAACCTTAAGCGACGACGTGATATTAGCTTCGGTACGCTGATCGGAATCGGCAAACAGGTTTACAAAAAGAGGTTCGCTAGAGGTAGGCTTTTTATGCTCCACGTTAATTTGACCCGTAATAGCTTCGTAGCTATTTACAACCGACCCTGGTCCTTTTGACACCTGAATACTCTCGAGCCATTGCCCAGGCGTATAGGTTAGTCCGTAAGGAGCCGCAATTCCGCGCATAATAGGCCTATTTTCGTCGAGCATCTGAGTATAGGTGCCAGCAAGACCAAGCATTCTAATCTGACGAGCACCAGAAACCGCATCGCTAAAGCCGACACTTACGCTGGCTGTGTTTTCGAAACTTTCGGCGAGATTACAGCAAGCCATCTTGCATAAACCAGAAGCCGTAATTACCTCTGTTTTAAGAGGTGTAAGAGCAAGCAACGTGCTACCTCGCTGACGACCGCTAACAACAACCTCATCGAGCCTAAGGTTTTCGGATTGAAGAATAAATTCGACTTCGGCTATACCTGGCTTGATTGTTAGCGTATCAGGTTTGTAGCCAATTGTTCGAGCAACAAGCTTTGTAGCACCCTTAGGATGAAGAATGCTGAAGCTTCCACTTGCATCCGACACAGCACCAGTAGTGGTGCCAAGCCAGTAAACGTTGGCAAAAGCAAGTAGCTCCTCCTTCTTACCAGACGTGAACCCTTTGATTTTACCTCTTACAGAGCCTTGCGAAAAAGCATTAACAGACATAGAGCATACTGCCAATGCCACTATGGTATATATTTTTAACCTCATATTTGCATAGAGTTATCTCAACAAAAGTTGAGCGTTGTAGATAATTGTGAATTATAATAGCCCTAGGCATTTAGCAATAATGCCAGCAGCTATTTTAATGGAGCTATGCAAAAAATGGAGGTGCACGATGGTTTACCCCAGAAGAGGTTAGAATTTCGAGAATAGGGGTATTTCGGAGCTCAGAAAATGAGCGAAATTCTATAGGAATAAGGATTGAGGAGCTGTAGGGATCTGCCGTACAGTAAAGCATTGTAAGCATTACAGGAAGCGGAAGGTAATCGCCAACTCCTCTGGTTTGCTTAACTAGATCAACAGATGATAAGTAAACAATCTTGGATATACATCGCGAGTCGTCGCACTTATTCTGTTCTTCAGGACAGCAGCCTCCATCTTTGTGATCTTCAAGGCAATCAACTAAAATGAAGCCGGCTTCCGATTTACATACATCAGTACTAGAAGAAGCCGAAGCTGATGCTTGATAAATATGGTGGTGATGGGGAATAACAGATAGGGATAGCACCATAAAGTAGGCTATCAGCATAGCAAGCGATAATATCTCTTTTTTCCTTCTCACGCCGTAAAAATAGTACGAAGCCTAATATAAACAAAGCTATAAAGCTTTTTACCACCTTTAATAAGATGTTTTTTTAAATAAAAAGGAGGCTTTTGAGCTAAAGAGTCTATAAAACAAGAAGGTGGGGTTGTGCATCAAAATAAAACAGCTACATTTGCATCAGTTCAATAATCCTTCCAAAAAGGGTTGTTTGAGTTATAAAGAAGAGTGGAGAGAATAGGCTCGTTGAAGCTCTAGCAACCTTCCCCCACGGGGAGATGGTGCTAAAACCTACCCAACAATTTAGGGGTTTATAATTTAACAACAACAGCATGAAATCAGAAAGTAACTTCCTAAGACTTTTGACGGCTGTAGCAACAGGTAGCGCTGCTACAATGCTACGAATGCGCTAGCTGCGCAAAATATCCCTTTAGCAATGCTTTGGCGATGTTAAGAACGTTGCCGCATTAATTCTAGCTTTTATCCCAATAGCTTACTCTGGGATCTGCTTTATGTAACCCTGATTTACGGGTTTTATCAAGGCAAACTATCTTATCCATAGCTATTTATGGAATTTGTTTCATGTTTTAAAGCTTAATAAAATGTCAACAACGCAGCTACATTTCGATACATTGCAAGTACACGCAGGTCAGGAAGTCGATTCGGCAACAAATTCGCGTGCTGTACCAATTTACCAAACTACATCGTACACATTTAATAGCTCTGAGCATGCTGCCAACCTATTCGGATTAAAGGAGTTTGGCAACATATACACCCGCCTAATGAACCCTACAACCGATGTGTTCGAGAAGCGGGTAGCAGCCCTCGAAGGTGGTGTTGCAGCATTGGCAGTAGCTTCGGGTCATGCTGCACAGTTTATAGCTATCAACAATATCCTTAAAGAAGGTGATAACTTTGTAACATCGCCCTACCTTTATGGTGGAAGCTACAACCAGTTTAAGATAACATTTGCCCGTATAGGCGTTGAGGTACGTTTTGCCGAAAGCGAACGCCCAGAGGACTTTGCAAAGCTGATAGACGAAAAAACCAAAGCAATCTATGCCGAATCTATTGGAAACCCCTCATTTATAGTTCCCGATTTCGAAGCATTAGGAAAGCTGGCCTCCCAACATGGTATTCCATTTATAGTGGATAATACGTTTGGAGCAGGAGGGTACATTGTACGTCCGCTCGAACATGGAGCAAACATTGTAGTTGAGTCGGCTACAAAATGGATCGGAGGCCATGGTACCTCAATGGGAGGGGTAATTGTTGATGGAGGAAACTTTAGCTGGGATAATGGGAAATTCCCCGAAATTGCAGAACCATCAGATTCATACCATGGGCATTCGTTGTGGGAACTATTTGGCAACCTTTCGTATATTCTTAAAGCAAGACTAGAGGGGCTGCGCGACTTTGGCCCATCAATTAGTCCTTTTAACTCATTTCAGCTTTTGCAGGGATTAGAGACCTTGTCGCTTAGGGTAGAGAGGCATAACCAGAATGCACTTAAGATTGCAAAGTGGCTAGATTCGCATCCAAAAGTAAAGAATGTGATTTATCCAGGGTTGGAGTCGCATCCTAGCCATAATCTTGCCAAGCAATACCTCAAAAATGGATTTGGCTCGGTGCTTTCGTTTGAGATCAACGGAACAAAAGAGCAAACGATAAAGTATGTAGATAATCTGCAGCTAGTAAGCCATTTGGCCAATGTTGGAGATGCAAAGACGTTAATTATACAGCCATCGGCAACAACCCACTCGCAGCTAAACGAAGAGGCTCAACGAGCAGCAGGAGTAACCCCATCGCTACTTCGCCTATCGGTAGGAATAGAGTATGCTGATGATATTATTAGCGACTTAGAACAAGCCTTTAATACACTGTAATATAAATGAATAAGCACCAGTACCGCTTGGGCTATGCCTTTCCGCTAGAGAGCGGGGAGGTTTTGCCCGATTTGACCATTACCTACCATACCTCTGGAACGTTGAGCTCTGCAAAGGACAACGTTGTTTGGGTTTGCCATGCCTTAACCGCCAATTCGGATGTCGAAGAATGGTGGAGCGTTATGGTAGGTGAGGGTAAGTTTTACGATACTAGACGCTATTTTGTAGTTTGTGCCAACATCATTGGATCGTGCTATGGTACAACCGGACCGCTATCTGTAGATCCAAGAACAGGAATACCGTACTATCTAGATTTTCCCCATGTTACGGTTCGCGATTTAGCTGCTGCTCATCAAAAGCTTAAGGAGCATCTGCAAATTACTAAGATTCATACGCTTATAGGGGGATCAATAGGTGCATTTCAGGCTCTAGAGTGGGCAATTGAGCAGTCTGAGGTGTGCGAACACCTAATTTTTATAGCAAGCAATGCTGCTGTAACGCCTTGGGCAACAGCCCTAAATGAAAGTCAGAGAATGGCTATTAGAGCTGATAGGACGTTTTTTGAGAACAGGGTAGATGGAGGGCTCGAAGGATTAAAAGCGGCTCGTACCATTGCGCTTCTAAGCTATCGTAGCTACGAAGGGTACAATAAAACCCAGCAGGATGACGACAAGAATGCCTTGGAGGCTGCAAATGCAGCTTCGTACCAACGCTATCAGGGCGAAAAGCTCGCTAAGAGATTCGATGCCTACTCGTACTACACCCTAACGCGTATCATAGATTCGCACAATGTTGGAAGAGGTAGAGGGGGTGTTGAAGCTGCTCTTGCTCGCATTATGGCCAAAACACTTGTGGTTGGGATTGATACGGATATCCTATTTCCGATTGACGAACAACGAAAAGTTAAAGCACTTATTCCGAGCTCTCGCTTTGCAGCCATAACATCAAGCTTTGGGCACGATGGGTTTTTGCTAGAGTGGGAGCAGCTAAGCTCGGTGATTGGTAGCTTTTACGATCAGCCCGATGAAGAAGAAGCAGAAGAGTACCTATGTTGCCATGCATTTGATACTTGGTAGAAAGCCCTTGGTCGAGTAACAAGAAGTAATCCCTTACAATGCTTACCGTACAAATCATAGCTGGTAAAAAACGACGAAAGCTGCCTGTAAGCCTCAAGGTTACCCAGTATATGATTAGATGTAGGCAAGTGATAATCAACCTTTAAACAAATTAAGCAGGAATGAAAACAGAGCTAAATATTGGACTATTTGGATTTGGAGTTGTAGGAGAAGGACTTTACCACGTTCTTAAGAATAGCCGAACGGTAAATGCAACAATCAAAAAGGTTTGCATAAAGCATCCTAGTAAAAGCAGGAATGTTTCGGAGAAGTTTTTTACAAGTAATCCGGATGATATTATTGCCGATAGCAGCATTAACCTTGTTGTAGAGCTGATAGACAATGCCGATGAAGCATACAGCATTGTAAAATCGTCGTTGCTAAGTGGCAAGAGCGTTGTTTCGGGGAACAAAAAAATGCTAGCAGAGCATCTTTCCGAGCTTATCGAAATACAAAAAAAGCACAACGTATCGCTACTGTACGATGCAAGTGCGTGCGGGAGTATCCCCGTAATTAGAAACCTAGAGGAGTACTACGATAACGATTTGCTTAAGTCTATAACGGGTATTCTTAATGGGTCATCTAACTTTATACTTACCAAGATTTTTCAGGAAGGGGGCGATTACGAAAGTGCACTCAAAGAAGCACAAGATTTAGGTTTTGCCGAGAGCAACCCCGCATTTGATGTTGAAGGCTACGATTCGATGTTTAAGCTTATCATTATCACGCTGCATGCTTTTGGAACGCTGGTTAAGCCGGAAGAGATTTTTAACTGCGGAATTCCTAATCTTGCCCCTTGCGATATACAGTATGCTAAAGAAAAAGGGTTGAAAGTAAAGCTGGTAGCACAGGTTACAAAGCTTAGCGATGAGCTGTTTACCATGTTTGTAATGCCCCGATTGGTGTCGCCCGACGAGTATATATATTCGGTTGAAAATGAGTATAATGGGGTTATAATAGAGGGGGAGTACTACGAGAAACAGTTTATGTTTGGGAAAGGTGCAGGAGCTTTTCCAACAGCTTCGTCGGTACTTTCTGACATTACTGCAAGAGCGCATAGCTACAAGTACGAATATAAGAAGCATACCCTTTTTACACCTCCTACCTACACCACCAATACCGATGTAAAAATCTATCTACGCTATAAAGATAGCCTATCGTTTAGCCATTTTGAGTTTGAGAATATTACCGAGAAGTACTCTTCTAAAGAGTATAGCTACGTGATAGGAACAATTAAGCTATCGTCGTTACTGAAGATAAAGTACCTGCTGCCTAAGCTCGATGTTTTTATTGCGACCATTGCATAGCTCGTCTTTATTAAAAATGGAGAGCGAACTAAAAGCCCTGTAGCTGTTGTGTAAGTTATAATTAATGGCTAACTTGTACGCCCGTTTTTTCAAAAGGGAATGGTATAAAACAACAAATAAAAAGATCAAATTATGGGAGCTTTTCACGCGTACGATATTAGAGGCGTGTACAATAAGGACTTTAACAGGGAGGATGTTTATAGGATGGGCTACTTTCTCCCTCAGCTTCTGAATGCGAGCAAGGTGCTAGTTGGAAGGGATGCACGCGAATCTTCGCCAGAAATATACGAAGCGCTTGTAAAAGGTATTACCGATGCTGGGGCTGATGTTTTTGATATTGGACTGGCTACAACCCCGCTTGTTTACTACACAACAGCAAAGTTAGGCTTTAAGGCATCCGTTCAAATTACGGCTTCGCACAATCCTAAGGAGTATAACGGATTAAAAATTTCGAGAGAAAATGCGCTACCTGTAGGTTACGATACCGGACTCAAGCAGCTGGAGGAGCTAGTGCTGGGTGGTAACGTAGAGGTTGCTGCTAAAAAAGGATCGGTAACTCCAATTAAGGTAAAAGAAGAGTACCTAGAGTTCCTGAGGTCTAAGCTCGAGGATATTCGTGATCTTAAAATTGCAGTTGATTGCTCTAATGGTATGGCAGGGCTATTTGTTCATCAGGTTCTTGGAGATGCCCCAACCTACATTTACGATGATGTAGATGGAACTTTTCCCAATCATGAGCCAAACCCTCTGGTGCAAACCAACGTGGCAGATTTAAAGGCACTTGTAAACCATAACCAAAGCGATATTGGCGTTATTTTTGATGGTGATGCCGATAGAGTAATGTTTGTTGATGAGAAGGGGCAGTTTGTATCGCCCGACTTAATAATTGCACTTCTTGGACACTACTTTTTAGAGGAAAAACCTGCGGGACAGAAGGTGCTGCAAGACATCCGCTCGTCGAAAGCGGTGGGTGAGTACCTGAAAAAGCACTTTGGAGCCGAGATTCATACTTGGAGAGTTGGGCGTGCGTATGCAGCACTTAAGCTCCGAGAGATTGATGGAATTTATGGAGGAGAGCTTGCAGGGCACTACTACTTTAAAGATTTCTTCTACTCAGATTCGGGAATGCTTGCCGCAATTTTAACCCTAAACGTAGTTGCAAAGCTAAAGAGTAAAGGGATTACGTTAAGCCAAGCTATTGCAGCTATTTCGTGCTACCATAACTCTGGCGAGATTAACTTTAAGATTGCTCAAAAGCAAGAGGTAATGGATGCGCTTAAGAAGCATTTTGAAGAGTCGGAGCAGGTAACCGCATTTTACGACTTTGATGGATACCGTTTAGAGTTTGCCGATTGGTGGTTTAACGTTCGTCCATCCAATACCGAGCCATACCTACGATTTTTGGCCGAAGCAACTTCAGATGACTTGCTTGTAGAGAAGGTTAAGATTGTAAAGGGAATAATTTCGCAGTTTAGCTAGCTCTGCTGGCATTCGATAGTGGTAATAATGAGGGTGTTTAAAAAGGAGTAGCACGTAGTTAAATATGCGTATTACGACAAGTTGAGCCACATTACATTAGGTTGTGGAACTTTTTGTACTACGTGCTACGTGTGTCGTGCTACTTTTTTAGACACCCTTATCCTACATTTTTAGTATATGTTGTAAAGCTTCTTTATTTAGCGGGCTTCTTAACGTACTTTTTAAATATTAGAATACATTTGCGTTGTAATTTTTTATCCACATAAAAAAATGAAGTCGTTTTCAAGGCTACAATTTCTTACACGCAGACGTATCGAGGCGGGTGTATTTCTACTGCTATTTTTTATCATTTTTGGATTTTTAGGAAGCAGAATGGGTACCGCTAACCTCATCAATACCATAATGGCTACGTCCTACGACTTGCTTCTTAAAACAGTGCTTTACATCATGGCAATTACGGTGCTTTCGGGTGCTTTAAGTAGGTTGCTCATAGAGTTTGGCGTTGTTAGGTTGCTAGAGTATATCTTTTCTCCATTAATGCGCCCTATCTACAACCTGCCTGGAGTTGCTGCTCTGGGAGGTATTATGACTTTCTTTTCGGATAATCCAGCAATAATTGGGTTGCTAAAGGACAAGAACTTCAACAAGTACTTTAAGCCCTACCAGCTTGTGTCGCTAACCAACTTTGGTACTGCATTTGGAATGGGGCTGGTTGTTCTAACGTTTATGACCAGCTTGGGCTACTTTACGGCTGCTTTAGTTGGCGTTGCAGGAGCCGCTTTTGGTGGTATGGTTTCCACCCGATTGATGCAGTACAAGATTAAGAACAGCCCATATTTACGTGAAAACAAGCCAGAAAAGAATACCGGCGAAGTAATCAACTTTAAATCGGAGGGAAGCATATTTCTTCGTTTCCTAAATGCAATTCTCGATGGCGGTAAAACAGGAGTAGAGCTTGGATTGGCCATTATTCCAGGAGTGCTAATTATATCGACCTTGGTAATGATTTTAACTTTCGGCCCTTCCGATCCTTCGGTTGGCTATCAGGGATTAGCATACGAAGGCGTGAGAGTGCTACCTTGGATTGCAGGTAAGCTAAGCTGGCTTTTTGAGGCATTGTTTGGGTTTCAGCATCCCGAGCTAATTGCATTTCCTATAACATCGTTGGGAGCTGTTGGTGCGGCATTAGGTTTGGTAAAGCAGTTTATTGCAGCAGGATACATTAACGGAAACGTTGTTGCTGTTTTTACAGGAATGGGGATGTGCTGGAGCGGGTTTTTAAGTACCTATACTGCCATGTACGACTCGATAGGATATAGAGGTCTGCTATCAAAAGGGTTAGTTGCTCAAACTATTGGAGGCATTTGCGCTGGCGTTTTTGCGCATTGGCTGTACGTTTTCTTAAGCTTATTTTTTACGGTATAGCTCGGCAACGAGCAAAAGAGGGAGGTTGCT
>Ga0209464_10000084_pt1 | contig 31377 bp, 27 predicted proteins | sample DOMMetBare1Fresh_2_FD_187473 | JGI IMG/M metagenome (GOLD analysis project Ga0209464, IMG submission 187473) | Wetland sediment microbial communities from St. Louis River estuary, USA, under dissolved organic matter induced mercury methylation -... | ecosystem: Environmental > Aquatic >...
GTAACAGGTGACGAAGTGACTGGGAATAGGTCGTCGTATATCGTTAGTCGGAAAAGCAATCAAAAGATTAACTCGGTGTAAATCTGTGTCTTTGAGACTCTGCGTTCGTTTTTTTGGTAGTAGCAAATCGTGTTTCGTGTGTCGGAATAACCCGTCCTAAAAAATGGCTACACAACAAGTAGCTGCCATGTATAAAAATGACGGAATTGTTAAAATGAGGCTTGTTTTGCAATTGGCTGCTATGTAAAACCATGCCATGCTTAAGTAGAGCTCTGTGTAAAGCCTGATAGGTAAAAAGGGGGCATTGTCTCAATGGCCCCTTTAATGTTGTTGTTGGAAAAATACTGTGGCCATTTGGCCATGTGAGTTATACATTTGGGATTGTTGGTAAACGCTATTGCCTCTTTTTTTAGTATTCGCATAGCATTAAAATAAGCTTTACACTCGCGCCTACTAAAATTTATCAGATTGTTTGTAGAAAACTATTTTATTCCTACTTTTAAAATGATTTGAAGCTACATGCTTCTATAAGCCCAATAGCTCTGACAGCTATTATCGAAAGGAAATGTAAGAAATTGTTTAAATAGAGCCCTTAATAACTGTACGACTGTTTATTGACTTAGCATGGTTCGAGCTTTACACATAGCTCGAACCTTTTTCATTTTCAATAAAAAACGCTGCATTATTCGAATTGTAGCTAAATGTTGCGCTTTTAGCTGTAAATTGCACATTCAAAAGCCCTTAATAATTATTGTATGTTTGGTTTGATGATTGTGGTGTTTGTGCTAGGCTATATTGCCATAGCGCTAGAACACCCACTTAAGGTTAACAAGGCTGCTACTGCCTTAGTTCTTGGCGTTGCTATGTGGACGCTGTATGTTTGGGGTGCCGATTCGATTCTTTCTAACCAAGGCGCCGCAGGTTTCCAAAAGTACCTATCTTCCCATGTTGCCGACGAAGGTGTTTCTTTGGCAGAGCACTATGTCAACTACATCAGTCATAACCAGCTTATTGAAGTGCTCGGAGAGCTTTCGAGCACTATCTTCTTCCTGCTTGCAGCTATGACTATTGTGGAGATCATAGATAAGTACGGAGGTTTTAGGCTTATCACCGAAAAGATAAGGTTTAGGCAGCGGGTAAAGCTGCTGTGGACTATCAGCTTGATCACCTTTTTCCTATCGGCAATTCTCGATAACCTTACTACGGCTATTGTAATGGTAGCGCTGCTACGCAAAATTATAGGCGATAAGCAAGATCGGTGGTTTTTTGCTGGGATGGTTATCATTGCTGCAAACTCGGGCGGTGCATGGTCGCCAATTGGCGATGTTACAACCATAATGCTTTGGGTTAAAGGTAATCTTACGACCATGAATGTGATTCAGACGCTCATTCTTCCTAGCATGGTTTCGCTGCTAATTCCGCTACTTATTCTGTCGTACAGAATGAAAGGCGAGGTAGCTCCTCCGCTATCGTCTGCCAGGCAAGAGGCTAGCGAGCTGCCTGCGGTGAGTGAACCCGAGCGACGTTTCCTATTCTTTTTTGCTCTTTTTTCGTTGGTTATGGTGCCAATATTTAAAACGGTTACCCACTTGCCTCCGTTCTTAGGTATGCTTTTTGGGTTGGGGATGGTTTGGTTGCTAACCGAGCTGCTTTACCGAAAGTATAATTTAAAGGAGTCGTACCGGCTAAGAGTTACCAAGATTGTAAAGGATGTAGATATTTCAACCATACTCTTTTTTCTGGGGATTTTGCTTGCTGTTGGTGCTCTCCAATCGTCAGGGATGCTCGGTATTGTGTCAACATATCTCGACGAGAAGATTCACAATATATACATCATAAACCTTGTGATAGGAGTTCTATCTGCTATAGTTGATAATGTTCCGCTTGTTGCTGGGGCAATAGGCATGCATCCTGCCATTTCTCCCGAAGCTTTGGGTACAATGCCAGATGCTGCCTACATGTCGGCCTACATGGTTGATGGAAAATTTTGGGAGCTACTGGCCTACAGTGCTGGTACAGGGGGGAGCATGCTCATTATTGGTTCGGCAGCTGGTGTTGCTGTTATGGGAATCGAGAAGATCGACTTTATGTGGTATCTTAAAAATATTTCAATTTATGCGCTTGCTGGCTACATTGGAGGCTTTTTAACCTATTGGCTGATGTATGGGTTAAGCTAGTAATGTCCTGTTTTGTTGCTAGTTGAGGCTTTTTTTCTTTTTATTAGTTAGTTGTGATTAATTACAAAATGGTGGTTATCTTTGATAGGTAAACCCCTACGAGTACGGCTATGATAGACTTTAACAATACAGAGGTTGCCTTTAAAATTAAGAATAACATTAGCCTCAGAAAGGCGCAGATTTTATTTAAGTCGATTAACAATCCAAGCATAGCTAGAATGCTAAACGGCTTGACCGCTATTGCTCTGAAGGGACGATTGCCCGTTTCATGGCTTGTAAAACCTACTTTGTATGTGCAATTTGTTGGAGGAGAGAGTCTAGAAGAGTGTAACGGTACTGGCGAACAGCTTTGGAAGTTTGGGGTTAGCTCCATACTCGACTACTCGGTAGAGGGGAAGGATAGCGAAGAGGCTATCGAAGCTTGTTTTAAAGAGGTTTTGAGGGGAATAGAGTTTGCCGCTACGAAAGATCATGTAGCTTTTACTGTTTTTAAGCCTACCGGTATAGCTCATGCTGATATTCTCGAAAAGATCTCAAGTGGAGTTCCGCTCACCAGCAACGACAATGCAGCTTATAGTCAGTTTGTAGAAAGGGTTAACGAGCTGTGTCGTAGAGCTGCTGAGCTAAACGTTCCAATACTTATTGATGCCGAAGATTTCTGCTACCAGAAGGCCATTGATGATGTTGTTGAGCTGATGATGGAACGCTATAACCGTCAGCGTGCAATTGTGTATAATACGCTGCAAATGTATAGGACTGATCGTCTGGACTACCTGCACAAGCTTTACAGTGTGGCTTCCGAAAAGGGGTTTACAGTAGGTGCTAAGTTTGTACGAGGTGCTTATATGGAAAAAGAGAGAGAAAGAGCTTCAGAAAGAGGCTATCCGTCTCCAATAAATGAAAGTAAGGCAGCAACCGACGAGATGTACGATAATGCTCTTATTTTTTCGGTAGAGCATTTAGATCGGATCTCTATTTTTGCTGGTACGCATAACGAAGATAGCGTGAAGCTGCTGGTAGAGCTGGTTTATAAGTACTCGCTAAGCCCGAACGATCAACGTATCTGGTTTTCGCAGCTGTACGGTATGAGCGATAATCTTACTTTTAACCTAGCTGCCGAAGGTTTTAATGTAGCCAAGTATGTGCCTTATGGTCCAGTTACCGAGGTGTTGCCCTACTTGATTAGGCGAGCCAGCGAAAACACATCTGTTGCAGGACAATCATCGCGCGAGCTAAATCTTATCAATCAAGAAATTAAACGAAGAAAAAGCTATAAGCAATGGTAAAAGTATCCAATGAAAATGAGGTATTTGCATACCACGTGGCTAGAGTTTTTGGGGGGATTTTCTTTGTGCTATACCTTGTGGTGGTATGGGCGTTCCCAGAATATTTTTCGTGGTCGACCAATAAATCGTTGGTAATTACAGGCCATATATATGCCACAATTTACCTGCTTGTTGCCGTAGCTATGGCCCTGAAGGGGGGCATCTGGTTTATTGAGTTTTCGTTTAAAGACGATTACTACGAATTTAGGTACTACCTGCTAACCACACCGTTTAGTCAGCGTAGGATGGTTAGGATTGGTGCTGAAGAGCTGTATGCGTTTAGAGTAAAAGCTAGCTTTTTTGGTTGGAAGAAGAAGCTAATACTTTACCAAGAGATAAAGGGGGAGGTTCGTCAGTATCCTCCAATACCAATAGGAAGTCTAATGTCTGAGAAACAAGTAATAGTAATAGATGAGCTAAAAAAGTATGCCGTAGATTTAACTTAAATAGCCTTATGAATGATCCGCTTCTTAGGTATAAGATAGCTTTAGAAATGATTCCCCACATTGGAAGTATCACCGCTAAAAAGCTAATAGCCTACTGTGGAGGTGTCGATGAAGTTTTTAATCAGTCTAAGCGATCGCTGCTAAAAATCCCGGGGGTGGGCGAATTCATTGCCTACCAGGTTAACCATCAAAAGGTACTCGAAAGGGCAGAACAGGAGATCGAATTTATGGAGAGGTATGGTATTGGGACGCTTTACTATACCGATCACGACTATCCCGAGCGATTAAAGCAGTGCGACGATTCGCCAATTCTTCTTTACTATAAGGGCGAGCGATGCCTATCATACCCCAAAGTGCTTTCGGTGGTAGGAACTCGTAATGCAACCGATTATGGTAAAGGTCTCTGTTCCGAGATTGTATCAGCACTTGCCTCTCGGGGGCATCAGCTCCTAGTTGTAAGCGGACTGGCACATGGTATAGATACCGCAGCGCACCGAGCGGCTCTTAAAAGTAACCTTCCTACGGTTGGGGTATTGGCACATGGGCTCAATATGATTTATCCTGCTGCAAATCGCAATTTAGCCAAAGAGATGCTTGCTTCAGGGGCACTTGTGACCGATTTTATAACAGGAACCGAGCCCGAACGTAACAACTTTTTGCGGCGTAACCGAATTATTGCAGGACTTGCCGATGCTACATTGATAGTTGAGTCGGGGCAAAAAGGTGGGGCGCTTGTTACTGCCGAGCTGGCCTTTTCGTATAATCGCGATGTGCTATCGTGCCCAGGACGTGCTGGCGATAGGTACTCGCAGGGATGCAATGCGCTCATAAAATCGAATAAAGCAGCGCTAGTCGAAACTGCCGAAGATATCGAGAATGCTCTCAACTGGCAGGTTAAAGTACCAAAGCAAGAGCAAACCCAGCAGCTGTCGATGTTCCGATCGCTTAATCCCGATGAGGAAAAGATTGTAACGCTTTTAAAAATGGTAGAACGAGAAAGTATAGATACAATTTCGAGCATATCAGGGCTATCTATGCCAGCGACATCGGCCTTGCTGCTGGCGATGGAGTTTGATGGAATTGTGAAAAGTTTGCCAGGAAAAACCTATTCGCTTGTAAAATCCTACGTCAAGCAGTAGTACTTTTCTACATTTGCATCGACAAAAAAGATAACAACCCAATGAATTTTATAGATACCCACTGCCATATATACTCCGAAGAGTTTAGTGCTGATGCAGGAGAAGAGATAGAAAGGGCTAGTAATGTAGGAGTTAGCAAGCTAGTGCTTCCAGCAATAGATAGCCAGTCGCATACCCAAATGTTGGAGCTAGCTAAGCAGCACCCCTGCTGCTATCCGCTTATGGGGTTGCATCCAACATCTGTAAATAGCACCTATCGTAGCGAGCTGCTTCTAGTAGAGCGTTTGCTTTCGCAAGAAAAGGTGTATGGAATAGGAGAGGTAGGCATCGACTTGTACTGGTCGGATGAGTATAAGAGTGAGCAGCTAGAAGCATTTGATAGCCAAATTCAGCTATCGTTAAAGCATGGGTTGCCTATTGTAGTACATTCCAGAGATGCATTTAGAGAAATTGAAGATGTGCTTAAGGCCTATAAGGGAAAGCCATTATTTGGTGTTTTTCATGCTTTTACAGGAGATTACGACACCTTTAAGGCAATACAGGCACTTGGAGACTTTGCCGTTGGTATAGGCGGGATAGTTACTTTTAAAAACTCAGGATTAGCCGAAGTTGTAGAGCAGATTCCACTCGATCGTATTGTTTTAGAAACCGATTCTCCATATCTTGCACCAACCCCACATAGGGGAAAAAGAAACATCCCTTCATATATCCCTTTGGTAGCAGCCCGAGTTGCGCAAGCTAAAGGAGTTTCTGTCGAGGATGTTGCATCCCAAACAACTGCTATAGCTACTAACATTTTCAAAATCTAACCTATGAAAGGTACTGCCATCCTTATAATTTATACAGGAGGTACAATTGGTATGAAGCGAGATTTGGAGACAGGCTCGTTGGTGCCATTTAACTTTAAGCAGATACAGGAAGAGGTTCCCGAGCTTGCAAAATTCAACTTTAGGCTCGACACCATCTCCTACGACCCCCCAGTTGATTCGTCGAACATACAACCCGAATTTTGGGTTAGCATTGCAGATATCATAAAGGCAAACTACCAGAAGTACGACGGCTTTGTTATACTACATGGAACAGACACCATGTCGTACACAGCAACAGCGTTAAGCTTTATGATCCAAAACCTAACAAAGCCAATAATACTAACAGGTAGCCAGCTGCCCATTGGCGAAATACGTACCGATGGCCGCGAAAACCTGCTATCGGCAGTTGAAGTTGCAGCTGCTTACAAAGAAGGTAAGCCTCTGATACCAGAGGTTTGTATCCTATTTAACAACCATCTTTATAGAGGTAATCGTACATTTAAGTACAATGCGCATACGTTTAACGCATTTCGTAGCGAGAACTATCCCGCTCTAGCCGTAGCAGGGATAGACGTACAGTATCATTTGCCTTACGTTCGAAAGGTTGACTTTTCGCAGCCTGTTGTTTTTAACACCAAGCTCGAGCCAAACGTAGCGTCATTAACGCTTTTCCCTGGAATCAATCAGAATGTCGTTCATGCCATCCTTAATATAAAGGGGATAAAAGGGGTAGTGCTCGAAACCTTTGGTTCGGGGAATGCGCCAACCTACCCATGGTTTATTGATGAGCTAGAATCGGCAATAAAGCGAGGGCTAGTAGTAGTAAACGTAACCCAATGCCGTGGAGGTGCTGTAAATATGGAAAGCTACGAAACAGGCGTGCTACTCAAGAAAATGGGCGTAATTACAGGCGAAGATATAACCTTTGAAGCAGCCATTGTAAAGCTGATGTACCTTTTTGGACAGAACTACAGCTACGATGAGGTAAAGGAGCAGTTTCAAAAATCGCTAGCAGGAGAAATAGGGGTAGGCTAGGATTTTTAAAATATTTTTCACTAATTTGTGCTGCTGAAAAAGCAGGGAGAGATGGCCGAGTGGTCGAAGGCGCACGCCTGGAAAGTGTGTAACCGCCAAAAGTGGTTCAAGGGTTCGAATCCCTTTCTCTCCGCTCTCGAAAGAGATAATTAACCACAAGTGTTCTTTGATTTAAAACTAATCGACAACGACAATGAAAAAAATTCTTGCAATTTTTGCAGTTATCGGTATGCTTGCAATCGTACCAGCTGCATTTGCTCAAAATGATTCTGCAAAGACTGACAGCGCTACAACTCAAGTAGATTCTGCAGCAGCAACAACCGAAGCTTCAGCAGCAGTAGAAGCTGAAACTCCAGTTCACCAACAAATTAAGACAAAGTTTATTGAGGGTGGTCCACTTTACATGGCTCCAATTCTACTTTGCTTGATCTTTGGTTTGGCTATTGCTATCGAAAGAATCATCTACCTAAACATGGCTACTACCAATACCAAGAAGCTTCTTCAAAACATTGAAGATGCATTGAACAATGGTGGTGTTGAGGCTGCAAAAGAAGTATGCCGTAACACTCGTGGCCCTGTAGCTTCGATCTTCTACCAAGGTTTAGATCGTTCTAGCGAAGGTGTAGATGTAGTAGAAAAGTCGGTTGTATCTTACGGTGGTGTACAGATGTCGCAAATGGAAAGCGGTCTTACTTGGATCTCTCTTTTCATCGCTATCGCACCGATGTTAGGATTCTTGGGTACAGTAGTAGGTATGATCGTGGCTTTCGATAACATCGAGAAAGCTGGTGATATCGACCCAACCCTAGTAGCAGGAGGTATCAAGATTGCGCTTATCACAACTGTAACTGGTCTTATCGTAGCTATGATTCTACAGGTATTCTACAACTACCTAGTTTCTAAGATCGACTCTCTAGTTATGGATATGGAAGATGCTTCAATATCTCTAATTGACATTCTAGTAAAGTACAACCTAAAAAAGTAGTTGAATCATGACCATTACTAAATTCACAAAAACATTTCTGTACCTCGCCTATGCATTGGCTGTAGTTTTTACAGTAATGTTTTTTATGGGATTGGATGGTACCGACAATAGAAGTGAACAAAACATAGCAGCAGCAGGTCCTTATTTGACTTATTCGTATGTACTTGCACTATTAGCGCTAGCACTTGTTCTTGTATTCTCTTTGGTAAACATCTACATTAATCCCTCTAACCTTAAAAAGGCTCTAGCAGGTATTGTCGCTCTTATTGTTATTGGTGGTTTATCGTACGTACTATCTTCGGATACGCCACTTAACTTTACATCTAAGGAAGTTGCTGAAACATACAACAAGGATACTTCTACATTAATTTGGTCGGATACCGGATTAATTGCTAGCTATTTCCTATTTAGTTTGGCAATTGTAGGTCTTCTTCTAACAGAAGTTAGAGACTTTTTTAAACGATAGAAATTCGCCTTTAGGTGATTAAAAGATAATGATATGGCAGGAAGAGCTACGCCTGAAGTAAATGCAGGCTCAATGGCTGACATCGCCTTCCTTTTGCTGATCTTCTTTTTGGTGACAACAACAATGAACTCGGATGCGGGTTTACAGCGTAGGCTCCCACCTTGGGTTGCAAACGAAAAGTCGGCCAAAGAGCAAGACGTAAACCAAAGGAACGTGCTCATGGTTCTCGTTAACGGTCGCGACTGGTTAATGGTGAATGGGCAGCGAATGGATGTTACCCAGCTTAGAGAAAAGGTTATTGAATTCGTTGAGAATCCGCAAAACAATGCTTCGCTTTCTGAGCGTGTTGTAAAGGATATACCAGGCTTAGGAAACGTGGAAGTTTCTAAAGGTGTAATATCCCTACAAAACGACCGTGGAACATCGTATAGGATGTACATGGAGGTTCAGAATGAGATTGTAGCGGCCTACAACGTTCTTCGTGAAAAGGCTTCACAAGAGAAGTTCGGTAAGAAGTTCGATATGCTATCAGAAGATGAGCAGGAGGCAATTAAGAAATTGTATCCTCAACAGATATCTGAGGCTAACCCACGTAACGCAGCAGGAGTAAAATAGCGATGGCAAAATTTTCAAGAAAAGGAAAAGGCGGTATGCCCGCCCTATCAACAGCGTCGTTACCTGATATCGTGTTCATGCTTCTGTTCTTCTTCATGGTGTCAACCACAATGAGAGAGCAGCAGCTAAAGGTTAAAATGAAGCTTCCAGCTGCAACTGAAGTTGCCAAGCTAGAGAAGAAGTCGCTTACAAGCTTCATCTTCATTGGTACTCCAGTACGCGAGTTTCAGACTCTTTACGGAACTGATGCTCGTATTCAGCTGAATGATTCGTTCAGAACACCTGAGGATATCCGTGACTTTATCTCTGCTGAGCGTGAAAAACTTGAGGAAGCAGACCGTGGCTTTATGACGGTTGCCCTTAAGATTGACGAAGAAGCGAGAATGGGTATGGTTACCGACGTTAAGCAAGAGCTTAGAAAGGCTAGTGCTTTAAAGATTAGCTACATTGCACGTAAGGTTGAGAGTCTTGCATTAGCGCAATAACCTCTCTTTACCTAGAGATTATAAGAAAGAGCTGCCTCGTTTGGGGTGGCTCTTTTTGTTTAAAGGATTAGGATGTAGGCGCGTCACGTATCATGAAGCACGATGCACGATTTCCGAAAAAATGAACACAGAGTCGCAAAGGCACAGATTTACAAAGACATACGATTTGCGACTACCCCAAAAATGAACATAGAGTCTCAAAGACACAGGTTTACACCGAGTTAAGTCTTTTGATTTTTTTCCCGACAAACGACTAACGATTCCCCAACAACCTACCAACGGCACGCAACGCCCGTAAATAGCGCAACCCTAGCCCCGTAAGCACCGTGGCGAAGCCACACCAGACCGTACGAATTCTGTCTGCGCGAGGGAGCATCTGCAAGCAACCGAGCCGTGAAACGTACCGCCGCCAGCAGCAGCGCAGCGTAGAGCGTTGAGGTGCTGGCGCGAACGAGCAAGTTAATTCGTACAAAGGGTTTTTTGGTTACTTTTTTGACCACAAAAAAGTAACGACAGGAAGTTTATATATTTACAGCAAGGCTAGATAGCCCAGAATAAGACGCACGACATACGATTTGCGACTACCCAAAAAATGAACACAGAGTCTCAAAGACACAGGTTTACACCGAGTTAAGTCTTTTGATTTTTTTCCCGACAAACGACTAACGATTCCCACCAATCTCCCAACAGCACGCAACGCCCATAAATAGCGCAACCCTATCCCCGTAAGCACCGTGGCGAAGCCACACCAGACCGTACGAATTCTGTCTGAGCGAGGGAGCGTCTGCAAGCCACCGAGCCGTGAAATGTGCCGCCGCCAGCAGCAGCGCAGCATAGAGCGGCGGGGCGCTGGCGCGAACGAGCAAGTTAATTCGTACAAAGGGTTTTTTGTTTACTTTTTTGACCACAAAAAAGTAACGACAGGAAGTTTATGTACCTACAGCAAGGCTAGATAGCCCAGAATAAGACGCACGACATACGATTTGCGACTACCCAAAAAATGAATACAGAGTCTCAAAGACACAGGTTTACACCGAGTTAAGTCTTTTGATTTTTTTCCCGACAAACGACTAACGATTCCCCAACAACCTACCAACGGCACGCAACGCCCGTAAATAGCGCAACCCTATCCCCGTAAGCACCGTGGCGAAGCCACACCAGACCGTACGAATTCTGTCTGAGCGAGGGAGCATCTGCAAGCCACCGAGCCGTGAAATGTGCCGCCGCCAGCAGCAGCGCAGCGCAGAGCGGCGGGGCGCTGGCGCGAACGAGCAAGTTAATTCGTACAAAGGGTTTTTTGGTTACTTTTTTGACCACAAAAAAGTAACGACAGGAAGTTTATACATCTACAGCAAGGCTAGATAGCCCAGAATAAGACGCAAGACACACGACACACGTAGCACGAAAATGCTACTACAGCCTGCTGTAATGCTGCATAACTTGTTGTGTTACATAAGATAGTAAATGAAGAGAGCCGCCCGTAAAGGCGGCTCTCTTTATCATTATGTAGAGGTAGTATGTATGCTAGTTGGTAAGCTTAAGGCAAAGCTCCTTTAGCTGCTCCTCAGAGATGGTAGATGGGGCATCAGTCATAACATCTCTACCAGAGTTGTTTTTAGGGAACGCAATGCAGTCGCGAATGCTGTCTAGACCAGCAAAGAGCGATACAAGACGATCGAGTCCAAAAGCCAAGCCACCATGAGGAGGAGCACCATACTTGAAGGCGTTCATCAAGAATCCGAATTGTGATTCGGCCATTTCTGGAGTAAAGCCAAGCAGCTCGAACATCTTATTTTGTAGCTGGCTATCGTGAATACGAATAGATCCACCACCAAGCTCCACACCGTTAACTACCATATCGTAAGCATTGGCACGAACACGGCCTGGGTCGCTATCAAGGTACTCAATATCTTCGGGCTTTGGCGAAGTAAATGGGTGGTGCATAGCGTAGAAGCGTTGCGTATCTTCATCCCATTCGAATAGAGGGAAGTCGATAACCCACAGCGGTTTAAATACGTTTTTATCGCGAAGACCAAGGCGGGTTCCCATCTCGAGGCGAAGCTCGCAAAGAGCCTTTTGGGTCTTAACAGTATCGCCAGCAAGAATCAGAATTAGGTCGCCCTCTTTAGCGTTAAACTTACTTGCAATTGCTTTTAGGATGTCTTGCGAGTAGAACTTATCAACCGACGACTTGTAAGTGCCATTTGCCTCGCAGCGAATGTAAACCAATCCTTTTGCTCCAATTTGCGGACGTTTAACAAACTCTGTAAGCTCATCAATTTGCTTACGAGTGTAGGCTGCACAGCCCTCGGCACAAATGCCACCAACATATTCAGCACTATTAAATACCCCAAAAATATTCAAATATACTTCAAAGACTTCTTTATAGTCATTGCTATTTAAAATAGCCTCATAATCAAGTTCATCTTCAATTAACCTATTATCAAGAATTGAATTGTTGCGGCAGTTTTTAAGCTCCACAAACCTCATTTCGAAGCGAATATCAGGCTTGTCAGAGCCGTAGAACTTCATCGCATCGTGCCAAGTCATACGAGGAAAAGGCTCGCTGAAGTCAACATTCTTCACATACATGAAAAGGTGCTTCATCATACCCTCAAACAGCTGTAGCACATCCTCCTGCTCGACAAACGACATCTCGCAGTCGATCTGTGTGAATTCTGGTTGGCGATCGGCCCTTAAATCCTCATCCCTAAAGCACTTTGCAATTTGGAAATACCTATCGAATCCAGAAACCATCAGCAGCTGTTTGAAAAGCTGAGGAGACTGTGGAAGCGCATAGAATTGTCCAGGGTTCATACGAGATGGAACCACAAAGTCGCGAGCACCCTCGGGTGTAGAACCGATAAGGATTGGCGTTTCAACCTCAAGGAAGTTCATTTGATCGAGGTATCTACGAGTTTCGAAAGCAATTTGATGGCGAAGAACCATGTTGCTTCGAACTGCATTACGGCGAAGGTCGAGGTAGCGGTATTTCATACGAATCTCGTCGCCACCATCAGTGTCATCCTCAATGGTAAAAGGAGGTAGATCCGACTTGTTAAGCACGCTAAGCGCAGAGATCGCGATCTCGACATCTCCAGTATCTATTTTCGAATTTTTGCTTGTACGTTCAATAACCTTGCCGGTAGCATTGATTACAAACTCACGACCAAGGTTGCTTGTTATGTCTTGAATATCAGCACTTGCGCTATCATCAACAACAAGCTGTGTAATGCCGTATCTATCCCTTATATCGATAAAAGTCATACCGCCAAGCTTGCGTACTTTTTGTACCCATCCAGCTAGCGTAACCTCTGTTCCTACATGTTGAAGGCGTAATTCGCCACAAGTATGCGTTCTATACATAATGCCTTAATTTCTAGTTGTGCGAAGGTACAATTTTTCGATTAAATGCTGAATTATTACATACATTTGCGTTAAAACCAAGGCGTATTTTAACCCGTAAGCAATGATTGAAAAAGAAGATAGAGACGAATTTTACATGCGAGAAGCACTAAAAGAGGCTAATATTGCGTTAAGTAGAGACGAAGTTCCGATTGGCGCGATTGTTGTACTTAATGATCGTGTTGTAGCTCGTGCTCACAACCTTACCGAAGCTTTAAATGATGCAACAGCACATGCAGAAATGCAGGCAATGACAGCAGCTGCCAATACGATAGGAGGTAAGTATTTGAATAGCTGTACGTTGTATGTAACTGTAGAACCATGTCCGATGTGCGCATCGGCCTCGTACTGGACACATATTGGGCGTATTGTTTACGGAACGAAAGACGAAAAAAGAGGCTACCAAACTATTGGTAAAGAGCTACTTCATCCGAAGACAGAGGTTAAAGGAGGTGTACTAGAGGAGAGCTGCAGAAGCTTGATGGTAAATTTTTTCAAAAATAAGCGGCAAAAATTACACTAGCTATTGCAGATTAACAAGATTAACATTTCTTTGCAGAAACTTGTTGAGGCGAACAGAGAGTAAATAATTAAAACAAAATAGACCTATGAGAAGCAAGATTTTGAGCGTTTTGGGACTGGTTGCAGTTCTTGTGATGGTTTTTAACATTAATGCTAACGCGCAAACAAAGGAGGAGGCCGCAAAGCTTTATAACGATGGAGTAGCAGCATTTAATGCAAAGAATTATACCGTTGCTATAGCTAGCTTTAATCAAGCAGTTGAAATTGCAGCAAAGGTTGGCGATGAAGCAAACGATGTAAGAGATGGAAGTACTAAGCTTATTCCTGTATCGTACCTACAAAATGCATTTCAGCTTTACAAAGACAAAAAGGTAGAAGAGTCGATTAAGGAATTTAACAACGCTATTGAAGCTGGAAATAAGTATAACGATCAAACAACCGTAAGCAAAGCATCGAGCGCAGTACCACAGCTTTACCGAGTTATGGGTAACCAAGAGCTTACTGCAAAGAACTACGAAAAGGCAAAGATGTACTACAAAATGGGAGTTAAGCTGAATCCTGACGCAACAAACAGCTACCTAGGTTTAGGACTAGCTTATAGCAAGCAAGAAAAGCTAGACTCTGCAGTTTACTACTTTGAGAAGGTAGTTGAAATCGGAAAGCGCACCAACAAGCTTGATGAAGTTGATAAAGCTAATGCTCAGATTCGTGACCTTTGGTTAGAAAAAGCTTCGAATAGCGAAAAGGCAAAGAAGTACGAAGAGGCAATTGAAAGCTACCAAAACGTGCTTAAGTATGACGAAAAGAACGATCTAGCATACTATAAGATTGCGTTCTGCAACTATTCTATCTCTAAGTGGGCAGAAGCAGAAGCAGCAGCAAACAAAACACTAGAGCTTATTAAAGTTCCAGCAGATCAAGCAAAGGTTTACTTCCTACTTGGAGGTATTGGTGAGAGCAAGAAAGACCTAGTTATGGCATGTACCAACTACAAGAAGGCAGGTACAAATCCTAAGTTTAAAGCACAGGTTGACGCTCGTGTTAAGGTTTTGAAGTGCAAATAATTCTTAATAGTCATTAATAGAGAGGGCTTCGATTTCGGAGCCCTCTTTTTTTAGCTACTTTTGCGGCGAACCTTGTAAACCTACAATGGAAGCATCATTGCCACAAGTAAAAGCGATACTGTCGGATATCGATGGTACTATTTTGAATAAAGACAGAGTTCTTTCTCCACTTACAATCGAAACGATAAAAAAGGTAAAGAGTACGTTCGGACTACCATTTATTCTGATATCAGCCCGAATGCCAAAGGCTATAACGCATTTAGCAGCCGATTTAGGCATCTCGGATCCTATCATAGCCTATAACGGAGGTTTGATATTTGAAAATAGCGCACAACGAGAGGTAATTCAGAATCTTACCATAAGCACAGACGTAGCTTTTGAAGTTTATAACTTTATTAAAGAAGAAAACGTACACGTTAGCCTTTTTAAAGATGACGATTGGGTTACAGAAACTGAGGATTTTTGGGCAAAGCGAGAAATAAATAATACTAGGGTTACACCTACGTATGCACCAATAGAAGAAACACTTAACAAGTGGACTCGAAAAGGATTGGGGGTGCATAAGATTATGTGCATGGGCGAAGCAGGAGCAGTAGAAGAGCTTGAGCATTTTATGCGAAAAAAGCATGTCGCTAATGCCAACTCGTACCGATCTAAAGACACCTACCTAGAGATTACACCCGCAGGAACCAACAAAGCCCTATCTATGCAAAAAGTGCTAGACGCTTTAGGCATATCTATAGAGCTTGCAGCTGCATTTGGCGATAACTACAACGACATTGAGATGCTTAGAGTTGCAGGGCATGGCGTTGCAATGGGTAACGCCCCCGAAAAAGTAAGGAAGGCTGCAAAGCATGTAACGCTGCACCATAAAGAAGATGGATTGGCGCATGAGCTTATCAGGCTATTTGGACTTTAAAAGGCCGATCAAGTTGTTACCTTTGTAGCAGCATATCCAACCACATGGAATATAAATACCTAGAGCTACTTTCGCCAGCCAAAAACCTAGAGCAAGGAGTAGCTGCAATTGGCTATGGAGCCGATGCTGTTTATGTTGGTGCACCAAGTTTTGGCGCAAGAGAAGCCGCTGCCAATACCTATCAGGATGTAAAAAAGCTTATTAGCTATGCGCATAGGTATAGGGCTAAAGTATTTGTTGCGCTAAATACTATTATCTACGAGCATGAGCTTGAGCAAGCTCGCAAGGTGGCCGTTTGGGCATACGAAGCAGGTGCAGATGCCCTAATCATACAAGATATGGCCTTTTTAGAGATGGGGCTACCTCCAATTGCGCTCCACGCCTCCACGCAAACACACAATACTACTCCACAAAAAGCAAGATTTTTGCAAGACGTTGGTTTCGAAAGAGTTATTCTTGCAAGAGAACTTTCGTTTAATCAGATTTCGGAGATAAGACAATCAACACAAGTAGAACTGGAGGCTTTTGTGCATGGAGCCCTATGCGTTAGCTATAGCGGCCAATGCTACATGAGCGAAGCCCTTGTAGGACGAAGCGCAAATAGGGGAGCATGTGCACAGCCATGTAGAGCTTCGTACGACTTGGTTGATGGTAGTGGAAAGCTTATTGAAAAAGGGAAGCATCTACTTTCGCTGAAGGATTTTAACCTTTCGGATAGGTTGGAACATCTCGCAGATGCAGGCGTATGCTCGTTTAAGATAGAAGGAAGGCTGAAGGGTGCCGATTACGTTAAAAATGTAACAGCACTTTATAGGCAAAAGCTGGACAGCTTACTTGAGGGTAAGCGTGGATATGCAAAGGCATCGTCAGGAAAAGTTTACGTTGGCTTTACACCCGATGCACAAAAAAGCTTCAATAGAGGTTTTACCTCCTACTTTGCAGAACAGCGTAACAGCAGCCTGACAGGCTTTGATACGGCAAAGGCAGTGGGACAGCTTGTTGGTACCGTTGCTAAAGTTAGCAGGAGTGGCATTTTAGCCGAACTTACCGTTAAGCTTGCCAATGGCGATGGGATATGCTTTATTTCGAAAGAAGGACGATTGATAGGCACCAACATAAATAGGGTAGATGGAGGTATGCTTTACCCGAATAAGATGGATGGCTTTTACATAGGGGCGAAGCTGTATAGAAACTACGACCATACGTTTACAAAGCAGCTGGAAACCGATACAACTAAAAGGCTTGTTGATGCTAGCCTTACGCTTAGCTACAAGGGGAAGCATGTTGAGCTACTGGCAGAAGATGAGGATGGAAACACCGCAAGCTTAACATCCGAAGAGAGCTACGATGCAGCCCAAAAGCCAGAAAAGGCCAGGCAAACAATCGAGCAGCAGCTTCAAAAGGCGGGTTCCGATCTTTTTAAGATAGCAGCCGTAGCGATAGAAGGAGCCGAGCTGCCATTTATGCCTATATCAGCAATAAATAGCTATAGGCGCGAGCTACTTGAAAGGCTAGAAACAGCACGATGTAGCTATAAACCAAAACAAGCAAAATGCATTGAGCCGAACAGCATACCATACCCCGCAGCTGTGCTCGACTACTCTGCCAACGTAGTGAATACGCTCTCGAGACAGTTCTATTCAAGGCATGGAGCTGTAAGTATAGACGAAGGATTTGAGCTAAGCCACACTAACGAGGCAAGGCTTATGACAACCAAGTATTGCCTGCGCTACGAGCTAGGAGCATGCCTTAAAACACCCAATGGGGAGCGATTAAAGGGGCCGCTTTATATTGTAAATAATGGGAAACGCTTTGCCTTAGAATTCGACTGTCGGCAATGCGAAATGATCGTAAAAAAGGGGAGCTAGCTAGTACAGCTGCTCCCCTTTTTTGCAGAGCTCGAAGCTCGGGTTGCTACTTTTTCATCTTTAAAGAGATAAAGAAGTACGATAAAAAGCCCAGTGCTGCGAAAATAAGCACTATGCCAGGAATAAGCCAGTTAACCATATACCAGCTCTCCTGGTACGTCATAATAAACGGGTAGAACGAAGCCGAAACAACAGCACCTAAGCCCACCGATAGCAATACTAAACCCCATTTTAATGTAGGCTGATTGTTTTGCTCCGAAGATGGCGATTCCTTAACGATAAGCTTATCCGACTGATCTATCATATTGTTCTTAATCAGCATTCTTTTAATAGAGTGATCGGACCAAAGCTTAAAAATGGTGTAGAATCCAAAGAAAAAAATACCTGTAATTAAAACGCCTTCCATAACGAATTGATTTTGTTTTGCTAGTAAGACACAACGGTAAGCAATTAGGTTGCAAAAATCGGCATAAATTTTTTTTAGAACAATGTTCAACAATCTTGCAACCTTTTTATATCTAGCAGCGTCAAATAGCTGTTATGAACGACGCGGAGCTAGTAAAAAGAGTATTGGAAGGAAATATGTCAGCGTTCAGCTATCTGGTTAACATACACCAGAAGCTGGTGCTGCATATTGTGCGTCGTATGGTAGCTAGCGAAGAGGTAGCTGCCGACATCTGTCAAGATGTGTTTGTAAAAGTTTACCAAAAGCTTGGTGACTTTAAAGGTCAGTCTAAGCTTTCGACTTGGATTGCCAGCATTGCATACCATACAGCAATAAACTATTTGCGAAAGAAGAAGCAGCTGAACGAAATATCAGTAGAAGACTCGCTATCGTGTGCAAGAGAGGTGAACCAGAAAGAAGTAGAAGAGCCATTTGTACTAGAAGAGGATGCCAAGAAGCTGCTTATGCAGAAGGTAGAAGAGCTACCACAGCAGTATAGAATTGTGCTAACCCTTTACTATCTCGAAGAGTTTTCGTACAAAGAGATAGAAGAGATTACAGGGATGCCAGAAGGAACCGTAAAAAGCTACATATCTAGGGCAAAGGCGCTTTTAAGAGAAAAGCTTACATTTGTAAAACAAGAGATTTGGGGGTAAAGCTATGAATACCGAAGAACGCTACGATGAAATTTTCGAAAGCGCAATGCGCGAAGATCCAGGCTATAAGTTACCCAATAGCTTTGTAGATGGAGTAAGCTCTAGAATAGCCAGAAAGCTAGCACTAAAAATACAGGTAAGAATGCTATGGAGGTCTGCTCTAATACTTGTGGGCTTAACACTCCTTGTGTTTGTGTTTAACTACGTCATAGCTAGCTACTATCCGAAGCTGGCAAAATTTACCATTAGCGGTTACTTTATGGTAGTAGTTACTGTGGTGGTACTCTTTATTCTATTTATGGATAGAGTGGTGCTAAGCTACCTCGAAAACAGGCATGGCAGCCAGCTAAAGTAGCAGAAAGGAAGGCGTTGCAACGAGTAACTAGACAACAAATAGAAAATGGCGAGCTTCACAACTCGCCATTCTCGTTTTTTTCAAACTGCTACTATCTACACTACCAAGTTTTGCTCTTGTTAGCATCGATTTCTTTAAGGAGCTGCTTTACAGCTTCCTCTATCTGTTGATCGCGACCAGCATCGAGAACCGAAGGCTGATTGGCAATCTTAAAGTCGGGTTCAAGCTGAGAATTTTCGAGGATATTACCCTCCTTAGTACGGTATCCAATAATCGGAATACCATAGGTAATAGAGTTATCCTGCATATTTTCCCACCAAACGCTAGTCATTGTACCAGGAACAGGCATACCAACCAGCTTACCAATGTTCATCTTTTTATACACCCAAGGAGTACCATGGGCATTAGAATAGTTGGCCTCGCCAATTAGCATAATAGAAGCTTTAGTCCATCGTTTAGTAGGCTGAAGGCCAACGTACTGACCTCTCGGAACCTGCTCTAGATACTTAGTACCGCTGAACAGAGCCTCGATGTCTTCGTGCATACGCCCACCACCATTAAAACGAGTATCAACAACAATACCGTCCTTATCGTTATACCTCCCAAAAACATCAGAAAAAGTAGTTCTAAAGCTAGGATCAGCCATCGAACGGATATGAACGTAGCCCAATCTGCCACCCGAAAGCTTCTCTACCTCAGCACGACGATTCTCTACCCAACGATCGTACATCAGCTCATTTTCGGCAATAGACGAAATAGGCTTAACAACCTCATCCCACGTATTGCCCTTTGCATCCTTAAAAGAGAGCATGGTACGTTTGCCAACCTTTTGGTTAAGCAAAGGGTAGTAATCGTCGCCAGAAGCAATAGCAACACCATCAATACCAACAAGAACAACACCAGACTTAACCTTAGATGATTCGCGATCGAAAGGTCCCTTTTTGATAACCTCAGCAACAAGAGCCCCTTCGCCAGAATAGCTCATATCCATGAGCAGACCCAAGCGAGCAGTATTGTCCGCATTTTCCTTGCTAGGACGATACCTACCACCAGTGTGAGACGCATTTAGCTCGCCAAGAAGTTCGCTAAGCAGATCGGCAAAATCGTAGTTGTTATTGATATAAGGAAGGAAACGCTCGTAGTTAGCCTTGTAGTACTCCCAATCGCAGCCATGAAGATCGGTTTTATAGAACTTGCTCTTAACCGTTTTGTACACATGCTCGAACATGTAGGCACGTTCGGCAGGAGCATCAACCTCAACATCGGCAGCAACGCTAACAGGTTTTCTATTACCATTGGCAACCTCAATCTTAGTAATACCAGCCGACGACATTACAAAAAGATTCTTGCCATCCTTATCCAGAACAAGCGATCCACCACGCCCATTTAGCTTGGTAAGTATCTTGGTTTCGTTCTTACGAAGCTCGTTAACCCATAGATCGTACCCACCCTCAAAAGAAGCAAGGTAGAATAGCTTTTCGCCATCGGGGGTAATCACGTAGTCGGATAAGCTAGAAGAGTTGATAGTTAGCCTTTCAATCCTATCCTCAATGCCATCCATTTCGATCTTGATATCCTTGGCAGCAGGCTTATCTGCTTTTTTTGTTGTATCGGCAGCAGGCTTATCCTTAGCAGCAGCTTTACCATCCTTTTTAGCCGCCGCCGCTTTCTTATCGGCCTCCTTCTTTTCCGCCTCCTTCTTAAGCTTCTCCTGCTCCTTAATCAAGTCAAGATCTTCTTGCGAAAGGCGAGCCTTATCGTATGCAGCCTTATTGGCGTAAATACCCATTACATCACGCTCAGAACCCCACGATCCATGAGCACGCATACCAAACCTATCCGAAGAGAAGAGGATAATATCACCACCCATCATCCACTTAGGATTATCCTGCATGTAGCCCGATAGGGTGATATTCTTAACCTCGCCACCATTAGCGCTCACAATACCAATATCGTTATAACCTTGGCGTAGCTTATCGATGTAAGCAAGCGTAATCCACTTACCATCGGGCGACCAGTCAAAGCTCATATCTCCATCGGCGTACGAAAAGTTCTTGCTACCATCGGTAACTTGACGAAGTTTCCTAGTTTTGGTATCGACCACATATATTTTTGTTCTATCCTTTAGGAAGGCAACCTCGCCACCCTTAGGAGAAAACAGCGGTTGGAATGTATCATCATCCCCATCAACCAAAGCCTCCTCCTTAATAGCTGAAGCAGCAAAGAAGTATGGTTCGTTGGCCTTAGCTAGCGAAGCTGTATATAAGTTCCAGCTGCCATTACGGAAGCCAGCATAAACAAGCGATCTGCCATCAGGACTAAACGAAGGTGTGCGTTCTTGAGAAGCAGTTTTGGTTACTCTTTTAGTAGTACCATAGTCAACCGAAGCAACGTAAATATCGCCACGAACAACAAAAGCTACCTCCTTACCATTTGGAGAAAGAACAGCATCCGAAATCCCATTTCTGGCAGTTTCCTTCTGAATCGTTGCAGCATCGTCGGCACTAATGGTAACCTTTACCTTTTCGGGTTTGCCACCGCTGCTTAGCGTGTATAGCTCGCCATTTTGCGAAAATGCAAGCACGTTGCTATTGGATATAGATAGCGAACGAACAGGATCTTTGGCAAACGAAGTAACCTGGCTGATAGATTTAGGATTAGCCACATCCATCTTCCAAACATTGAAAGAGCCTGAGTTTTCTGATAGGTAGTAAATGGTTTTTTCATCAGCACTTAGCACCGGATTTCGATCTTCGGCACCCTCTACAGTAAGCTGCGTAAACGAGCCATTCGCAATGTTCCACTTCCATAAATCGCGGGCAACAGACGAAGTATGATGCTTACGCCATTCGTTTTCCTGTCCTTTTATATCATTGTAAAATAGCGTTTTACCATCTTTAGAAAAGAAGAAGTTTTCGCCAGATGCGCTAGTTAGCAGGGTAGGGCGACCGCCATTTACCGATACCCTATAAGCCTCGGGAAGATAGCCAGCAGGGTACTGCTGGTTGGTTGCAGGCTTTTGAATAGAAGCCGTAAAAATTAAGCTTTTACCATCGGGAGTAAATGTTTGCACCCTTTCGTTGGCAGAGTTGGTAGTTAAGCGCTTTGGAGTGCCACCTTCTGCAGCAACAACATACACATCGAAGTTGCCATTCCTATCGGAGCTAAAAGCAAGGTACTTACCATCTGGACTCCATGTTGGAAGATAATCGTAAGCAGGATTAGAAGTGATGGCAGTAGCCTTGCCACCAGTAGCAGCAACCGTGTAAATATCGCCCTTGTAGGTAAATGCAATAGTTTTTCCATCGGGAGAGATAGACGGGAATCGTAGCCAAAGCGGAGATTCCTGAGCATTTGCCAGCGCAAATGCCCCCAAAAGAAAGAGGGATGCCAGTAATTTTTTCATGAATTGAACATTTAATAGAAGCTGCCTAAAAGTTTCCAGTGCACGAATTGTAATAATTGTAAGCTATTGCAATTCAATGCAACGTATGGCACATTTTAGACAACCTCTGAAGTGGTATAGAAGTTGTTTTACTTTTTTAATAGCTCGTTAACCGCGCGTACAATTTGAGGATCTACCCCGTTGGTAACATCCTCCGGAGTGAAGTCAACCTCAATGTCGGGTTGAAGCGTTTGGTTTTCGAGGTAGTTTCCGTTTAAATCTCTAATGCCAACTTGAGGAACGCCAATGGTAAGCGATTTATCCTGTAAGTTTTCCCACCATACAGCAGTCATAGTTCCAGCAATAGGCTTACCAACTATTTTGCCAATCTTAAGAGTTTTATAGGTATAAGGAAAACCGTGAGCATCGGAATAGTTACCCTCAGATGCAAGCACCACCGAAGGTTTAGTCCACTGCGAGATTGGTTCGGAAGCAACATATTGGCCACGAGGAGTAAAATCAGCGTAGCGCTTTCCACTAAGCAGAATAGCTAGGTCGTTATGCAACCAGCCACCACCATTAAAGCGAGTATCAACGATAACAGCTTCCCTATTGCGGAACTTACCCAGCAGCTTAGAGTAAACCTCACGGAAGCTATCGCTGTTCATCCCCCTCACGTGCACATAGCCAATCCTGCCATTCGATAGCGAATCAACGTAAGCCTCCTGACGATCAACAAACCTATCGTAGAGTAGGTTGTTTTCTTCAGTCTTCGAGATAGGCTTAATCAGCTCATCCCAAACCTCGCCAGATTTGCCATCCTTAAGCGTAACGGTAGTAACCTTACCAACCTTACGATTAAGCAAAGGGAAGTAGTCGGCACCAGCCCTTATGGTATCACCATCAACAGCAAGAACAACACATCCAGGAGCAGCTTTAGATTTTTCGATAGTGAAAGGACCTTTCTTTAGAACTTCAACAACCTTAAGGCCATCACCATCGAAACTCCAATCGTAGATTAGTCCAAGCGAAGCTGTTTGGTCGGAGCTAGCCGAGGGGAAAGGCATGTACCTACCACCAGTATGCGAACCGTTAAGCTCGCCCAGCAGCTCGCTCAGCAGCTCTGCAAAATCGTAGTTGTTATTAATATAAGGAAGGTATCGGCTGTACTCCTTATGGTAGTATTCCCAATCTACATTATGCAGCTTAGGATCGTAGAACTTCTTGTCAACCAATCGAATGGTATGGTCGAGCAGGTACTTACGTTCGGCAGGATAGTCGATTGTTTTAGGAGCCTTATACGAAATAACGCTCTTCTTATTAGACGCTATTTCTATCTTGTTAAGGGTATTTCCAGCAGCAAGGAAAAGGTTTTTTCCCTCCTTGTCGATAACCAAATTGCCCGCAGAGCCATCGAACTTTAGCAGCAGCTTGGTGCTATTCTCCTTAAGCTCGTTAACCCATAAATCGTAGCCCTTTTCGAAGCGCGAAAGGTAGTAGAGCTTATCGCCATCGGGAGTAAGCACCGCATCAGAAATAAACGAGGAGTTAATGGTAAGACGAGCAATACGGCTATCCAAATCGTTGAAGTTGATGTCAATAGGTGCAACCTTGTCGCTAGAATCTTTCTTGGCATCATCCTTTTTGCCCTTTTTGGCAAGTTTTTCAGCCTCCTTCTGCACATCTACCTCCTCCTTGGTCATCCTAAACTCATCGAAAGCCTTTTGGGTAAAGAACATCGCGTAAACATCGCCCTGCGAACCCCAGCTGCCATGGCTTCGGTATCCCTCCTTATCGTTATACCAAATCATAGCCTTACCCTTCATCATCCACTTAGCATTGAAATCGCCATACCCACTATTGGTTAGGTTGGTAATCGCACCCGAGCCATCGGCCTTAACCAGCCCAATATCGTTGGTATTCCATCCACCTTTTTCGAAAAAAGTAACTAGGAACCACTTGCCATCAGGAGACCAGTTATAGTCCTGATCTCCATCGCTATACGAGTAGTTATAGCTGCCGCTTAAAACCTCGCGAATCTTTTTAGACTTTAGATTTATCACGCAAAGCGTAGTTCTATCCTTCAAAAATGCAACCTCATTACCATCAGGCGAGTAGGCAGGCTGGAAAGCATCCTCAGGAATACTTACAATAGTCTCCTCCTTAACCTTAGACGCCGTTGCGAAGAATGGCTCATCTTTTTTTACGATAGAAGCAGAGAATACCTGCCATTTGCCGTCACGTTCGCCAGCATAAACAAGGCTCTTGCCATCAGGACTAAAGCTTACGTTTCGTTCCTGTTCTGGAGTATTGGTAATTCGTTTAGTAGTGCCGTACTCAACCGAGGTGACGTAAACATCGCCACGAATAACAATGGCAACCTCCTTGCCATTAGGCGAAACTGCCATTTCGGAAGTGCCAACAGACAAGTCGCTGTTAACAAGCGTATTTTCGGTTTGGTCGGTTAAGATAGCTATGCTAACTTTTTCGGGTTTGCCACCCTCTTTGTAGGTGTAAATTTCGCCGCCATAACCAAACGCAAACGTGTTATCGTTTGATTTTGAAAGGAATCGAACCGGATTTTTCTTGAAGAAGGTGAGCTGTTCTACTTTGGAAGGGTCGCTTAGGCTTGTTTTAACCAAGTTAAAATCGCCAAATTGCTCGCTAAGATAGAAAAGCGTAGAGCCATCGTTGCCAAAGATGGGCGTACGATCTTCGCCACCAAACGAGGTAACCTTGGTATGCTTTTTAGCTTGCGTATCGTAAACCCATATATCGCGCGTAATTGGCGAAACGTGATGCTTACGCATAGGATCCTCGTATCCCTTGTAATCGTGGTAAGCCATAAACTTTCCGCTCTTATCGAACGAAGGATCTTCGGTAGTTGTTGTTAGCACCTGACGAGGCCTACCACCACTGGTAGAAACAGCATAGAGCTCGCGCATCCTACCATCAGGGAATTGCCTGCTGATTTGCTTGTCCATTATTTGAGCAAGAAAAAGCACCTCTTTGCCATCGGGAGTGAAGCACTTAGGAAGTTCGCTTACCGAGTTGGTTGTAAGACGCTTAGGTGTGCCTCCTTCGGAAGAAACTAGGAATATGTCGAAGTTGCCGAACCTGTCGCTTGCAAAGGCGATAGACTTAGAGTCGTTGCTCCAAACAGGCATAAAATCGTATGCAGGATTGGTGGTGATGGCAGTAGCCTTACCACCAGTTGCTGCAACCGTATAAATATCACCTTTAAAAGAGAATGCGATTGTTTTGCCATCAGGAGAGATAGCAGGGTAGCGCATCCATAGCGGGTTGTCTTGAGCATTAGCCCCACCCATTGCGCCCATAAAGAGCAAGGCAAGAAGTAATTTTTTCATAGTTTACAGTTAGTTTTGGGATAGCTACCAATGTACCAAGCAATGGAAAATAACCATTACAAAGCAATGCTAGGTAGCTGTATTTAGTATTGGTTGATTGCTATTCGCCCTCTTCTAGAGCCTCCCAGTATTCTAAAGCTCTACGAGTATGAGGAATTACGATTGTTCCACCCACAAGGTTTGCAACCGAAAAAGCTTCCATAATTTGATCTGTGTTAAGTCCGAGCTTGTAGCAAGTTTCGAGGTGGTACCTTACACAATCGTCGCAGCGAAGAACCATAGACGCAACTAGGCCCATAAGCTCCTTTTCGCGAGTAGAAAGCGCACCCTCTTGGTAGGTATTGGTGTCGATGTTGTATATACGCTTGATAACCAAGTTGTTCTTAGATAGAATTTTCTCGTTCATCTTTTCGCGGTACTCCCTAAACTCTTTAACCTTTGGATTCATCGTTTACCCAGTTTTAAAATTCGAAAAACAAAAATCGTACTTCAACGCAAGGTTAGACACCTAGCCTTTACGTAAATTGTAGCGCACAGTCGCAAAAATGTTTATTCGTGTTAAAACGGAGGGCCGATTGCACCGCGCTAAAGCTCTTCGACGCGTATGTTATGCTTAACTAAATCGAACTTAAACTCCGTTAGTAGAGGCTTATCGAGCATCAGCTTCATTCGAGTAACACGCCCATTGGCATCTTCGAACTCTACCACCGATGGGGTGCTAGATGACAGCTTACGGAGAATAGCGCTAATGCTCTCCTTTTTAAAACGAGCCGTAACAATGTTGTTTATTTTCAGATATTCGCTAGAGGCTTTTTTACGATCAGTAATGGTTTTTCTTATAGCGAGAATAGAGATTGCAAAGAACAGGAGGTTGATGAAAAAGAATACGTGATAAGCTGCCAGGTGGTGAACAGCAAGAGTAGCGAAGTAAACCGCGAAAAACGAAAAAAAAGCAAGATTAAGGCTAAAGGTTAGCAGCGCACCCTTTTTTGATAAAATGGTATGATTAGCTATAACGAGCTTCTTATTCTCAATTGAGTTATTAAGCATTGTTTGAGTAAGATTTATAATATTTGATATTGTATCATTGCAAATATAAAGACGAAAAAAATCGAAATCTAATTTTACAATAATTTATTAATTATTTAGAATTAATTTAAACAGCAGTCTAAAAACAGTAAAAAAGAGAGCGTATGAAAACGATAAAATGGGGTATAATTGGTTGTGGAGATGTGTGCGAAGTGAAGAGTGGGCCAGCCTTTTACAAGGCAGATGGGTCGGAGCTTGTAGCTGTGATGCGCAGGGATGCCGCAAAGGCCGAAGATTTTGCAAAACGCCACTCGGTGCCACGATGGTACACCAGTGCCGACGAGCTGTTAAGTAGCGACGATATTGATGCCGTTTACATAGCAACGCCTCCGAGTACACACCTATACTATGCACTAAAAGCCATAAAAGCAGGAAAAGCAACCTACGTAGAAAAGCCCATGGCGTTAACGTTTGGCGAGTGCCAGCAAATGGTAGAAGCTGCAAAGGCTGCCGAAGTGCCGCTATTTGTGGCACACTATCGTAGAGCTTTGCCGTACTTCGAAAAGGTTAAAGAACTGGTTGATGGAGGAGCGATCGGAACGCCATTGCATGTGGATATAAAGTACTTTAGGACAGCATCGGAGAGCGACAAAAGTGCAGCTATGCAAACATGGAGGGTTGATCCTACCGTTGCAGGAGGTGGGTATTTGCTAGATTTGGCTCCGCATACCATTGATATTGTTGAGCTTATTGTCGGGAAAATTGCTGATGTAAAAGGATTTACAGCCAATATTGGAGGCTACTATAACGCCGAAGATACAGTTGTAGCATCGTTCTGTTTCGAAGGTGGAGCTTTGGGGAGCGCAAGATGGTGCTTTGTTGCTGATGACAGTCAGGCTGAGGATAGGGTTGTAATATCGGGAGCAAGAGGTAGCATTACCTTTTCCACCTTCGATTTTACACCGGTAGTGCTTGTAAACGACTTGGGCACGCAAAGCTTTGAGTTCGACAAGCCCGCTCACATACAGCAACCATTCATCCAGACGATAGTTGATGAGCTTTGCGGGGTAGGCGTTTGCTTGTGTAGAGGTGATGAAGGGGCTCGGCCAAGCTGGTTTTTTGATAAGCTTTTTGGCAGGATATAGGCGGTATGACTCTTTTGGGTTACCTTTAGGCACTAATTTTAGACTAACAGAATGACTACAAAACAGCTAGCGAACCTTTTGGCGATTGTTGTTAGGAGGGTGGCAACCGAAGATATTTACCTTGATAGAGCTTTACGTGATATATTTAAGGATAAGAAGGTGGTTGACCCAAACGTCAGAAGGGCGTTGAGCATTTATGCTCCCTTTGTGTTTAGGCAGTGGAATGCCCTTGGAGGGAGCAATGGTGATAGCATTATTTCTATTGTAACCAAGGCATTGGAGGTATCAACCGATCGTATTAGCAATGGCTACCTTTTGTCTAACGAGCCCGATTTTCCCGAATGGATGGTTAAGTTCGCCGAACAGGAGGTGCCGAATTGGAAGGATGAGCTGATATCGTTAGGCAATGCTCCTCGACGCTTTGTACGTGCTAACAGGCTTAAGATTACAGTCTCCGATCTTCTTATGGAGCTACGTGGAGGATCGGTGTTGGCAAGGCCTCATGGCGAACTTGCAGATGCGATAGAAATTGTTGGCGGGAAGGAAATTTATGGGACTCGTGCTTTTAAGGAGGGATGGCTCGAGGTTCAGGATATCTCGTCGCAGCAGGTGGCTCCTTTTTTGCTGAGCAGCTTTGCAGGCAGAGGACTTGTTATCGATGCTTGTGCTGGGAATGGTGGGAAAACGTTGCACATCGGTACAATTATGGGTAACAGGGGGCGTATCATCTCAATGGATATCTACCCTCAAAAGCTAGAGGAGCTAAAACGTAGGGCTCTACGTGCTGGTATTTCGAATGTAGAGACTCGAGTGGTTGATACCACCAAGGTTATTAAGCGTTTACACGGAAAGGCTGATTTTCTCTTGCTTGATGTTCCTTGTTCCGGCACGGGAGTTTTGCGCAGAAATCCGGAGGCAAAGCTACGCATGAAGTTCGAAGATATTGCAAACGTTAAGCAGCAGCAAGGCGAGATACTAGATCGCTATTCGAAGATGGTTAAGGCTGGAGGTGTGATGGTTTATGCAACTTGCAGCATCCTTCATTCGGAGAATAGAGGACAAGTTGATGCTTTTTTAAGTAGAAATAGCGAGTTTACGCTAGAGGATGATAGGGCTATAATGCCATCGAGCGGTGGTGATGGCTTCTATATGGCACGTCTGAGAATGAAGGGGTAATCCTTACAAAATACTACTTTAGGGCGATTGGAGGTTACAGCAGTAAACCCGATCGCCCTTTCTTTTGCTAGAAGTTGGTAAAACGGCAGAAGACTCCCAACGGAAGCTTCTTTTCAAAGCGATCGTTAAGGTAAAGCTCTCCCATTTCGAGGTTGATTTCTTTACCAAATGCTTGGTGTATAAGCGTTTCTGCAATTATTGCAGAGAATCCCATAGAGTATAGGTTGAGGATCAGAAACCCTTTCTCGGGGTCTAGAATCTCCTTACAGCAGCTAATCATCTCCAAAATGCCATCCTCAAGAATCCACTTCTCGCCATCTGGGCCACGCCCGTAGGCAGGAGGGTCGAGAATTATACCGTTGTACTTATTTCCACGCTTTACCTCTCGCTTAACAAATTTAAGGGCATCATCTACAATCCATCGTACACCATCAAGATTGCTGAGCTCCATATTTTCGCGGCTCCAAGTAACCACCTGCTTAATCGAATCGACATGCGTAACATCTGCACCAGAAGCCTTTGCCGCTAGGGTTGCACCACCGGTGTAGGCAAATAGGTTAAGCACCTTGGGCTGGGGCACACCCATCCGCGAAATAGAACGATGTATGTAGTTCCAGTTTTCGCCCTGCTCTGGAAACACGCCAACATGCTTAAACGCAGTGAGCCCGAGTCGGAGCTTAATGCTCATATTTTGGTAGTGGTAGGAGATGACCCACTGTTCAGGCATTCCCTTTTTCTTTATCCATGTACCACGTTCTTCCTGTCCCCCTTTTTGGCTCTGCTTGTCTTTTTTAAAGTAAGCCTTTGCCATCGACTCCCACTCGGAGCTTGGAAGCGACTTGTTCCAAACCGCCTGAGGTTCGGGACGAGCAACAATGAAGCTGCCAAATCGTTCGAGCTTTTCGAAGTTGCCCGAATCAATTAGCTCGTAATCTTTCCAGCTTTGAGGTTCAAGAAGAAGCATATCCTTTGTATTAAGCATTAGCTTGCAAAGGTACTATTTTGAACCTAAAAAAAGGCGATATTGCTACTCTATTGCAAGCTTGTCGAATAGGAGAGGCTTGTTGCGCAACGTAATGCGAGCTATTGCAAGCAGATCCTTGAAATATGCAAGCTGCTCTTCTACGAGTTCGCCCTTTTGGCTATTAGTAATTCCGCTAGCGGAGCTGCTGTAGAGCTCTATTTTGGCCGCAGCAACGTTACCTAGCTCAGCAAGTGCCTCCCTAAGCTCATCGTCAGAAATGGCTACAGCATCGAGCATTTCGGTGTAGCTACTCTTGCAATTTAGGAGGGTTGTGTACAAGCTAAGCGCTGTTTGCAAGCTGCTGCCCTCCGATACGGCATCAACAATTGGTGGAGCAATGCGCATCAGCTTTGGATTAAGTGAGGCTAACCAGAGTAGCTTTCCTGCAATCCGCTGGTAGGTACGTTGTGCTTGTTCGAGCATCGCTAGGTAGCTTTGTACTGGCACAGGAAGCTCCTTAAGGCTATTCTCAATCAAATCGAGCTGCCTAGCAATTTCGGTAACCAGCTCAACACCTCTGATAAGATACTTCGATTGGTAGCTGCTTAGCTCTTTGGTAATGTCGGGGTTGTCGGAAATTGTGTTGGCAAGCTTCCGATAGTACACTACTACGTTATCCAGCGTGTTTGTGCCATTCATTGTTTCTGAGCATTATTAGGCGTAAATATCTAAAGGATATGCTAATAGAATATTTCCGCACTTTAAAGTTTAGGTTAACGGCTCTATAAGATTAAGTATGCCTTATATTTGAGAAAAAACTAGGGAAATGATACGAAGGGTTACTTTATTGGAGTTGGATGAGGTGGTTTCTCTGGTGGCCTTGGCTGTGGCTACAATGAATAGTCGGGGTATTAACCAGTGGGACGAGGTTTATCCTACAAGAGAAATCTTTACACAAGATATTGCTGATGGAGCACTTTGGGGCTACTACGATGGAACCTTGAAAGGTATTGCTGTACTGAACGAGCAGCAAGACGTTGAGTATCGGGCAGTTTCGTGGAAGCATAATCCTGCCAAGGTTTTGGTCGTACACCGTTTATGCGTAAACCCCCAAAATCAGGGTAAGGGCATTGCCCACGAGCTAATGGGATTTGCCGAATGCTATGCAATGATTCAGGGTTATGGATCATTAAGGCTTGATGCTTTTTCCGAAAATCCTGCAGCTCTATCGCTGTACAATAGGTTAGGCTATTCCAAAGCTGGAGAGGTGAGGTTTCGAAAGGGACTTTTCTACTGTTTTGAGAAGCAGCTTTAGCGTATTCTGTTTTGGCAACTTTTTAAAATTATACTCATGCAAATCGACTTGAAATTTGGGGATGTTGCGCTTCGCTCATTCTCTGCAACGGATAAGTCGCGGCTAGTGCTGCTGATGAACAACAAGCAGGTAGTGAAAAGTCTTACCGATAGAATTCCTCATCCATACACAGAGAAGGATGCAGAGAACTTTATCAGCTTTTGTAGCTCGTGCTGCCCTATTACGACGTTCGCCATCGAGTATAAGGGCGAAATGGTAGGGTGTATAGGACTTGTTGTG
>Ga0209464_10000085_pt1 | contig 31301 bp, 39 predicted proteins | sample DOMMetBare1Fresh_2_FD_187473 | JGI IMG/M metagenome (GOLD analysis project Ga0209464, IMG submission 187473) | Wetland sediment microbial communities from St. Louis River estuary, USA, under dissolved organic matter induced mercury methylation -... | ecosystem: Environmental > Aquatic >...
TCTCCTTTTATACTAATTCAATTAACCATCCTTTAGTTTATTGTGTATGCCTCTTGAAACCACTTTGACACATAGCTATAGCCTATATAACCATAACCATTGCTTCCCCAAGTTGTTCCCCATGAGTTCATAACCTTAAAAGCCTGCTTGTTGTCATCATAACCTACAACGCAATAGCAGTGTCCTCCTAATGATGACCCTGTAAACGATTTTAGCACTGTTGTTCCTGACAGATACATAAAAGCACGATTTACAGGACCTCCTACTACAACTGGTTTACCTGCTACAAGTGCAGCCTTGATAGCTGTAGATGTGATGCTAACACGGCTATAGCTAGTAATCTTGTAAGCTGCCGCAGTTGCTTTTTGAGCTGTTGTTGGATAAAGGTCGCATCCATTAACATCACTATATGGCATAATACTCCAAGGAACAGCACCTTGCGTTTTAAGTAGCGACAAACCATCGGTTACGTATGAGCCTTCGGAACAATCGCCAACCTTAATTTGGTTGTAAACATACTCTGGACTAAAGATATTGACAGATGTACTCCAGCTAGCTGGATTTGATGCCTGCCAGCTAATACTTCTTGCTGCGTACGTTGTTCCCCATGCAACACAACTGCCTTCGCTCCCTTGATTTCCAATTGGAGGTGTAGTTAAATTTAAAACTGTTGGTGCGGCCTTAAGCAACGATAGCGGCGAGTCGTTAAGCTCTATGCTCATGTACTTTTCTGCAGGAAGTAACAAGCATCCTAGCTGATGCGTTACTTGCTGCATTACGGGCTCTTGACCAGCATCAGATTCTTTTTGGCACGATACAAAAATCGTAGCAGATGCAGCGATAACGGCCACAACAGCAGCCATTGCAAACATTTTTCTTTTCATAGTTTTTTAGTTATTTAGAAATATTGATTAAGACAAGTGCAACATACAAATAAAAAATTATATTTTCAATTATTTTATTAAATCTGATTTAATGATACTTACATAATTTACGCTAAGCACCACCGTTTAAATAAAACACGCATTTAATATTTAGTAACCATATTGCACGCTTTAACATATAAACCCTAAGTTTTTCAAGCGATCCTACTGCAATATCATTATTCTGCTAAATTTGCATCACACCTATAATAAGGCTGTATTAAGATGAAAAAAATAACACTTATTAGCGCAATGCTGCTCCTCGCCTACGCTGATGCAGCAGATGCTTGCACAAGCTACCTTGTAACTAAAGGAGCCACAAAAGACGGGTCAACAATGATCTCCTATGCTGCTGATTCTCATGTTCGCTACGGAGAACTTTACTTTCGTCCTGCAAAAGACTACCCATCCGGCTCTATGATCACGCTATACGACAGAGGATCACTAAAGCCTCTTGGCCAAATTCCACAGGTTTCACATACCTATTCGGTTGTCGGCATGATGAATGAATTTCAGGTATCAATTGGCGAAAGCACTTTTGGGGGAAGGCATGAACTTGATGATACTTCTGCAAAAATTGACTATGGAAGCTTAATGTTTTTGGCTTTACAGCGTGCAAAATCAGCTCGAGAAGCTATAAAAGTGATGGTAGAGCTCGTAAATGAGTATGGTTACTATGGTGCTGGAGAGTCTTTCTCCATCGGGGATCCTAACGAGGCTTGGATACTCGAAATGACAGGAAAAGGAACTAGCTGGAGCTTCGACAAAAAAAGCAAGAAAAATATCAACCAAAACAAAGGGGCACTTTGGGTTGCCATAAAAATACCCGATGGATACATCTGCGCTCATGCTAATCAGGCACGTATAACAACCTTTCCTCTCGAAAATGGCAAGAACTCCATCAGCTTTAAAAACATCAACCGAATTTTCGATCCCGAAATCGAAGTAGTCTACGCTAACGATGTCATTTCTTTTGCTAAAGGAAAAGGTTGGTATAGTGGCAATGATGCCGATTTCAGCTTCTCTGACACCTATGCTCCTGTTGATTTCGGGGCTGCTAGGTTCAGCGAGTTTAGGGTCTGGGCAATGTTTAATGCAGCGAGCGATGGAATGGACAAGTACCTTGATTATGTTACTGGGAAAAACCTAAAAAACAGAATGCCTCTTTACGTGAAAGCAAACAAGAAGCTAACTCCTCGCGATCTGATGACGTTTAAGCGCAATCATCTTGAAGGAACTGAGTTTGATATGAGTAAGGACATTGGCGCAGGCCCATTCTCTCTTCCTTACAGATGGAGACCTATGACTTGGAAGTATCAGGGGAAGGAATACTTCCATGAAAGAACAACGGCAACTCAACAAACAGGCTTCTCATTTATTGCTCAAATGCGCTCTTGGCTTCCCAACCACATTGGAGGTATAAGCTGGTTTGGGGTAGATGATGCGGCTTCGTGCGTTTATGTACCATTCTACTGTGGAATGACTCGGATTCCCGAATCGTGGGCCGAAGGTAACGGAGATATGCTAACCTACTCGCCAACATCTGCCTTTTGGACATTTAACAAGGTTGCAAACTTTGCTTACTCTAGGTATAACGTCATCATCGAAGATGTAAAGAAGCTTCAAAAAAAGATGGAAGATTCCTTCGAACTTTATGCCCGTGCAACAGATGCAGCGGCAATGGAGCTATACAAGACAAATCCTGATGATGCAAGAGAGTACGTTACCAACTTCTCGGTAGATTTAGGAAACAACACTGTAAAACGCTGGAACGAATTCAGCAGCTGGCTGCTTGTAAAGTATATTGACGGGAACATAAAAAAAGAAAAAGATGGGGTTTTCGTTCGCAACCCTTACGGTTTCCCGGTTAGCCCTACGCAACCCGAGCTGCCCGATTTTTGGAAGAAAGCTATTATAGATCAAACGGGCTCTAAGTTTGAGGCAGTTAAATAATAAAAGAGTTTTGTTAACGTTCTTTAGCTATATTGGGTGCTACATTTTAATTCATCGAGCGTCTTATGGATGTAAGTGATGAATATTGGTTAGACCCACTAATATGATTAAATCGCATTTAATTATATAACATCACTTTTAGCCGACCTTTACTGTGAAGTGAAAGGTCGGCTTTTTTGTATAAAAAAGGGTCAAAGCAATCAGCTTTGACCCTAATCTTATGTCAAGGACGAAAATTACTTACGGTAAATCTTCTCATAGCCATAAATAGCTTCTTCACCTAGCTCTTCTTCGATTCTTAGAAGCTGGTTGTACTTAGCCATACGGTCTGAGCGGCTCATTGAACCAGTCTTGATTTGACCAGAGTTGGTAGCAACAGCAATATCAGCAATTGTTGCATCCTCAGTTTCACCAGAACGGTGAGAAGTTACTGAAGTGTACCCAGCACGGTGAGCCATCTCAATTGCATCAAGAGTTTCTGTAAGCGAACCAATTTGGTTTACTTTGATAAGAATAGAGTTAGCACAACCCTCTTCAATACCACGCTTCAAGAAATCAACATTGGTAACAAATAGGTCATCACCAACAAGCTGGCAACGGTTTCCAATTTTTTCTGTAAGGATCTTCCAACCTGCCCAGTCGTTTTCTCCCATACCATCCTCAATAGAGTCGATTGGGTACTTATTTACAAGCTCTTCAAGGTATGCTGCTTGCTCTTCAGAAGAAAGCACCTTGCCATTTGCTCCTTCGAACTTAGCATAGTTGTACTTTCCATCCTTAAAGAATTCCGACGATGCACAGTCTAACCCAATAGAAACTTGTCCGCCTTCGCTCTTACGTCCTGGTTTGTAACCTGCAATTTCAATAGCCTTAATAATAGACTCAAGAGCATCTTCTGTTCCATTTAGAGTTGGTGCAAAACCACCCTCATCACCTACAGCTGTAGAAAGACCTCTATCGTGTAAAACTTTCTTTAGTGCATGGAATACTTCAGCACCCATACGAAGACCTTCGCGGAAAGAAGTAGCACCTACAGGACGAATCATAAACTCTTGGAATGCGATAGGAGCATCAGAGTGAGATCCACCGTTGATGATATTCATCATTGGTACAGGAAGGGTTTTAGCATTGGTACCTCCAATATAACGGTAAAGTGGAAGGCCATAGAAGTTAGCAGCAGCTTTAGCAACAGCTAAAGATACGCCTAGTATTGCATTCGCACCAAGGTTGCTTTTGGTTGCAGTACCATCAAGAGCAATCATTTTTTTGTCAATTGCAACTTGCTCACCAACAAACATTCCAAGAATTTCTGGAGCGATTACTTCATTAACATTATGCACTGCCTTAAGCACACCTTTACCAAGGTAACGCCCTTTATCACCATCGCGAAGTTCCAATGCCTCGTTTTCACCAGTTGATGCACCAGATGGAACAGCAGCACGACCAAACGCACCACTTGCAGTTGTAACTTCTACTTCAATGGTTGGATTACCACGAGAATCCAAAATCTCACGAGCGTGAACGCTAACTATTTGACCCATAGTATTTGTAATTAGTGATGATAATTATTAACAAAAGAGGGAAAAAGGTCTCCCTTTTCCCCTCAAAGATACTCAAAAAATATTGTACTAGCCTTTAAGACTACTACTCTTCACCTTCGGTTTTTACTTCCTTAACAGTGTCGGCAGCAGCTGGAGCTGTTTCTGATTTTTTGGTACGGCCACGACGAGTCGTCTTAGCCTTCTTCTCTTGAGATGGAGCCTTAGTGTAGGTCTCGTTGTAGTCAACAAACTCAATAATGCACATTTCGGCAGCATCACCAGGACGGAATCCAATCTTCAAGATACGAGTATAACCACCAGGACGGTTTGCAATTTTCTGAGAAACTTCACGGAAAAGTTCAGAAACTGCATACTTATTCTTTAGGTAGCTGAATACTACACGGCGATTATGAGTAGAATCCTCCTTCGACTTAGTCACTAGAGGTTCAACGTACATCTTAAGAGCTTTCGCCTTAGCTACAGTAGTCGTAATTCTCTTGTGAAGAATCAACGAACAAGCCAAGTTAGATAGAAGTGCCTTACGATGGCCGCTTTTTCTACCTAAGTGGTTGATTTTTTTATTGTGTCTCATTGTTTAGCTATTCCTTGTCAAGTTTGTACTTAGAAACATCCATTCCAAACGAAATATTCAACGAATCAAGCAGTTCGTCTAGTTCGGTAAGCGACTTCTTTCCAAAGTTACGGAACTTAAGAAGGTCATTCCTGTGGAATTTAACCAAATCACCTAGCGTTTCAACCTCAGCTGCCTTGAGGCAGTTAAGGGCACGAACTGACAGATCCATATCCACCAATTTGGTCTTTAGAAGCTGACGCATGTGAAGTACCTCTTCATCAAACTCCTCGTTGGTAAATTTCTCATCTGTATCGAGAGTAATTTTCTCATCCGAGAATAGCATAAAGTGGTAAATCAAAATCTTTGCGGCTTCTTTAAGCGCCTCTTTGGGCTGAATAGAACCGTCGGTTGTAATTTCTAATAATAGTTTCTCGTAGTCAGTCTTTTGCTCTACGCGGTAGTTTTCGACTGCAAACTTTACATTTTTGATTGGAGTATGGATAGAGTCAATTGGTATCAAGCCAAACTCTGCATCAACAGGCTTGTTTTCTTCTGATGGAACGTACCCTCGCCCTTTGTTAATCGTAAGCTCAATCTGAAGCTTCACATCTGCCTCCATGCGGCAAATAAGAAGATCAGGATTAAGAACCTTAAACGACGTTAGAAAGTTTGATAGGAAGCCAGCCTTGAACTCATTTTGTCCAGAGATGGTAACCGTTACCTTTTCAGAATCAACTCCTTCAGCAATCTTCTTAAAACGAATTTGCTTTAGGTTAAGAATGATTTTTACAACATCCTCAATAACCCCAGGGATTACAGAGAACTCATGATCCACACCGGCAATCTTAACAGTAGTAATCGCATAGCCTTCTAACGACGAAAGTAAAATGCGGCGAAGGGCGTTACCTACGGTAATCCCGTAGCCAGGTTCGAGTGGACGAAATTCAAAGCGACCGAAAGTATCGGTTGCTTCGAGCATAATTACTTTGTCGGGCTTTTGGAATGCTAGTATTGCCATAATCGTTGCGTTAGTTACTACTTAGAGTAAAGTTCAACAATGAATTGTTCCTTGATATTTTCAGGAATTTCACTTCTTTCTGGACGGTTCATAAACTTACCAGTCATCGAAGTGATGTCCCACTCTAACCAAGAATATTTGTTTCTACGTGATTCTACTGAGTTGACAATAACCTCAAGAGACTTAGATTTTTCACGTACTCCTACTACGTCACCAGGACGAAGGATGTACGATGGAATGTTAACTACGTTTCCATTAACAGTAATGTGACGGTGGCTAACAAGCTGACGAGCAGCTGCTCTTGTTGGTGCTACGCCCATACGGTAAACAACGTTATCAAGGCGGCTCTCAAGAAGTTGAAGAAGGTTTTCACCTTTAACTCCCTTCATACGAGCAGCTCTTTCGAATAAGTTGCGGAATTGCTTTTCAAGCAAACCGTAGGTGTATTTTACCTTTTGCTTCTCACGAAGCTGAGCACCATACTCTGATAGTTTCTTTCTCTTACGTGCTAAGCCATGTTGTCCAGGAGGGTAGTTTTTCTTTTCGAATGCCCTATCTGGCCCAAAAATAGGCTCTCCAAACTTACGAGCAATTTTTGCGCGTGGTCCAGTATATCTTGCCATTTCTGTACGAATTTTAAAGTTAAGTTAAAATTTTTATCTACGCAATAGGATATTACACCCTTCTTCTCTTAGGAGGACGACATCCGTTATGTGGAAGTGGAGTAACGTCAACTATCTCGGTTACCTCAATTCCTGCTGCGTGGATTGTACGAATAGCAGATTCACGACCTGAACCAGGACCTTTAACGTATGCCTTAACCTTGCGAAGACCAAGGTCAAATGCAACCTTTGCACAGTCTGCTGCTGCAGTTTGTGCTGCGTATGGAGTGTTCTTTTTTGATCCTCTGAAACCCATTTTTCCGGCAGACGACCAGCTGATAACCTGTCCGTTGTTATTTGTCAACGATACGATGATGTTGTTGAAGGATGAGTGAATATGAGCTTGCCCAAGAGCTTCAACCTTAACAACTCTTTTCTTAACTGAAGCAGTATTCTTCTTTGCCATTGTTTGCTAAGATTATTTAGTTGCTTTTTTCTTGTTAGCCACAGTCTTACGCTTTCCTTTACGGGTACGAGCGTTGTTCTTGGTGCTTTGTCCACGTAGTGGTAGGCCAAGACGGTGTCTGATACCTCTGTAGCATCCAATATCCATCAATCGCTTGATGTTTAGCTGTACAATTGAACGAAGTTCTCCTTCAACCTTGATATCATCTTCGCTGATAATAGAACGGATAGCTCCCACTTGTTCATCGGTCCATTGGTTAACCTTTGTATCGTGGTTGATTCCGGCTTTATCAAGAATTTTTTCGGCGGTGCTTCTTCCAATACCGTAGATGTATGTAAGACCGATAACGCCTCTTTTGTTTTTGGGTAAATCTACCCCAACAATACGTGCCATAAACGTCTGTTAATTAATTTTAATAATTATCCTTGGCGCATTTTGAACTTAGGGTTCTTCTTGCAGATCACGTAAACGCGACCTTTTCTTTTAACGATAACGCAATCCTCGCTGCGTTTCTTGACCGAAGCTCTAACTTTCATCGTCTGTCTTTTTTATTTGTACCTAAAAGATATTCTCCCCTTACTCAGGTCATAGGGAGACATTTCAACACGCACTTTATCTCCAGGAAGAATACGAATGTAGTGCATTCTCATCTTTCCAGAGATGTGAGCAGTAATAACGTGTCCGTTATCCAACTCGACACGAAACATTGCATTAGACAATGCCTCAATGATTACGCCATCTTTTTCGATTGCAGCTTGCTTTGCCATACTGGTTTTATCCTTTTTTTTCCTTTAAAACTTCTTCAATAAACCTAAACGTTGATAGCACGTCTGGTTCTCCCTTTTTTATTGCTACAGCTAACTCAAAGTGTGCAGAAGGCTTTCTATCTGTAGTACGAATAGTCCAACCATCCTTCTCCATATATATGCTCTTCTTACCTAGATTGATCATTGGTTCAATGCAAATAACCATCCCGGTTTGCAACTTAGGACCTCTACCTCTCGAACCATAGTTTGGAACTTCTGGCTCTTCGTGCATCGATCTACCTAAGCCGTGACCAACCATCTCTCTCACTACTGAGAACCCATTAGCTTCAGCATGTTGCTGTACAGCTGCAGACACATCGCCAACACGGTTTCCCTCAACAGCAAAAGCAATTCCCTTGAAGAGCGACTCCTTAGTTACTTCCAAAAGCTTGTGTACTTCTGGTGCTACTTCGCCGACTTCAAAGGTATAAGCACTGTCTCCGTAAAACCCTTTGTAAAATGTTCCGCAATCAACAGAAACAATATCACCATCACGCAATTCGTAGTTCGATGGAATACCATGAACTACAGTATCATTTACAGATATGCATAAGGTGTTAGGATAACCATTGTAACCAAGAAAGCCTGGAACCGCCCCATTATCTCGAATATACTGCTCGGCAATAGTATCAAGGGCCAGGGTTGAAACCCCTGGCCTGATATGTTTTGCAACTTCAGCAAGTGTCTTCGATACTAGCAGGTTATTTTCCCTGACAATCTCGATTTCTTCTTCAGTTTTTAAGTTTATCATTTACTTTTTAAAAGAACCATTATGCTTTCGCTACTACATTCCAGATCTACCCTTCAAACGTCCGGTTTTCATCAAACCGTCATAGTGACGAAGAAGTAGATGGCTTTCGATCTGCTGAAGGGTGTCAAGGATAACCCCCACTAGAATGAGAAGTGAGGTGCCTCCGAAGAAGAGTGCGAACTGGTTACTTATTCCAATTTTCATTGCAAAAGCTGGCAGGATTGCAATGAGCGCCAAGAAAATTGAACCGGGTAGCGTAATCCTCGACATAACAGTGTCTAGATACTCTACGGTTTTCTTACCCGGTTTAACACCTGGAATAAAACCACCGTTCTTCTTCATATCTTCAGCCATCATTAGCGGGTTAACTGTAATGGCTGTGTAAAAATACGTAAACGCAACAACAAGGATTCCAAACGTCAAATTATACCATAAACCAGTATGATCTGCGAATGCAACGCCAATGCTGCTCGCTATATCAGAGTTGAAGCGAGTAAACATCATTGGAATAAACATAATTGCCTGAGCGAAGATGATCGGCATAACTCCTGCTGCATTAATTTTCAGAGGAATGTACTGACGAACACCACCAAACTGCTTATTACCAACGATCCTTTTCGCATATTGCACTGGTACTTTGCGAGTTGCTTGTACAAGTGCAATGGTAGCACAGAATACTAAGAACAAAAATACAAGTTCAACAACTAGCATTATAATACCCCCTGTAGCATTTGCGCTCAAACGAGATTGAACCTCAGACCAGAATGCAAATGGTAAGCGGGCAATAATACCAATCATAATTATTAGGGAGATACCGTTACCGATACCCTTCTCAGTAATCTTCTCGCCTAGCCACATAACAAACATCGTACCAGCGATGAGAATTAATGTAGCTTCAATAGTAAAGAAAGCTCCTTTCAGAACAAACGCATCTACAGGAAGTTGTGCATGCAGGTTTGCTATGTAAGCAGGTCCTTGAACTAGAAGGATACCTACGGTTAGATAACGGGTAATTTGGTTCATCTTACGACGTCCGCTTTCGCCTTCGCGCTGTAGCTTTTGAAAGTAAGGTACAGCAATACCTAGCAGCTGAACAACGATAGATGCCGAAATGTAGGGCATAATCCCAAGTGCAAAAATGGAGGCGTTACCAAAGGCTCCGCCCGAAAACATATTAAGCAAACCCATCAAACCGCCTGCAGTTTGATTGTGCAGCTCAGTAAGCATTTTAGGGTCGATACCGGGAATTACAACAAAACTACCCAACCTGTAAATCACAATTATTCCCAATGTATATAGAATCCTTTTCTTAAGATCTTCTATCTTAAAGATGTTCCTTAGTGTCTGTATTAGAGCTTTCATTCGATTACAGTTTTACGGCTTTGCCTTGTTGTGCCTCAATTGCAGCGATAGCTGACTTTGAGAAAGCGTGAGCATGCACTTCAAGGGTTGCCTTTAGTTCACCGCGTCCAAGAATCTTGATTAGATCTCTCTTGGATGCTAGACCAGCATCAATAATTGTTTGAATATCAATGACAGTTGCGCCATTTTTTTCGTGTATATCTTGAAGCGAATCAATATTGATTGCTTTATACTCTACACGGTTGATATTTTTGAAGCCAAACTTTGGCAAACGACGCTGCAAAGGCATCTGTCCTCCCTCGAATCCGAACTTACGAGAGTAGCCAGAACGCGATTTAGCCCCCTTGTGACCACGAGTAGCAGTACCACCGTGACCAGAGCCTTCACCACGACCGATTCGCTTCTCTCTGTGAGTTGAACCCTTAGCAGGTTTTAGCTGACTTAAATTCATAGAAGTTTCTTTTTATTTTAAACCTACTATTTTACCTCTTCTACCTTAACTAGGTGTCTTACCGCTTGTATCAAGCCTAGAACGGAAGGAGTACCTTCACGCTCTACGCTTTGGTTCATTTTGCGGAGACCTAATGTGTCAAGAGTAGATTTTTGACGCTTGCTCGAGCCAATACGGCTGCGAACTTGAGTAATCTTATACATTGCCATGTCTCAACAAAATTAACCGTTAAACACTTTTTTTAGCGATATTCCACGTACCTCTGCAACGCTATACGCATCACGCATTTCGGTAAGCGCAAGAACTGTTGCCTTTACAAGGTTATGAGGGTTTGATGACCCCTTACACTTGCAAAGTACATCATGTACTCCAACGCTCTCAAGAACTGCACGCATCGCACCACCAGCCTTTACTCCGGTACCCGAAGCTGCTGGTTTCATAAACACGCGAGATCCACCGAACTTAGCAATTTGCTCGTGAGGAATAGTTTTGTTTAGAATTGGTACCTTTACAAGGTTCTTCTTAGCATCTTCGATGCCCTTTGCAATAGCGGCAGTTACCTCACTTGCCTTTCCTAGTCCATAACCAACGATTCCATTCTCGTTTCCTACAACTACGATTGCAGAGAAGCTGAAGGTTCTACCACCTTTGGTTACTTTGGTAACGCGCTGTATGCTCACCAAGCGATCTTTAAGCTCAATATCGCTTGACTTTACTTTTCTTATGTTAGTATTTGCTGACATACGCTTAATTAGAATTTAAGACCGCCTTCACGAGCGGCATCTGCTAACAACTGAACTCTTCCGTGGTAAAGATAACCGTTTCTGTCGAAAACAACAGCGTCGATACCCTTAGCAAGCGCTCTTTCTGCGGCAAGTTTTCCAACAAGCTTAGAAACTTCGCTCTTTTGTAGGCCAGCCGACTTTTCTGCGATTTCCTTTTCCATAGAAGAAGCTGAAACCAAAGTAACACTATTTAGATCATCGATGAGCTGAACATAGATCTGCTTATTGCTTCTGAAAACAGACATTCTTGGACGATCAGCTGTTCCGCTAACTCTTTTGCGGATGCGTTGCTTAATGCGTGCTCTTCTTTCAAATGTTGATAAAGCCATAATTTTTCTCCTTTAAAACTATTTAGCATTAGCAGACTTACCAGCTTTTCTACGAAGCTGTTCGCCAACGAACTTAATACCTTTACCTTTGTAAGGCTCTGGCTTACGAAGAGATCTGATCTTTGCTGCAACACCTCCAATGAGCTGCTTATCGATGCTCTTAAGGGTAAGTATTGGGTTACCCTTCTTTTCTGCCTTTGCTTCGGCCTTGATTTCTGGTGGAAGCTGAAGGAAGATGTCGTGCGAATATCCCAAGCTGAACTCTAGGACATCGCCCTTAACTTCAACTTTGTATCCCACACCAACCAACTCCTGTTGAATGGTGTATCCTTGAGATACACCAACAACCATATTGTTGATAAGTGAACGGTACAGACCGTGAAGAGACCTGTGACGTGGCTGATTAGTAGGACGTGCTACAAGCACTTCATTCCCCTCTATGGTAACCTTAATATCTGGATCAACCTTTTGCTTAAGTTCTCCAAGAGGTCCTTTTACGCTAACCACATTATCTGCGCTAACTGTTACAGCTACGCCTTGTGGTAAGTTTACAGGTAGTTTTCCTATTCTTGACATTGTGCTAATTGTTTTTTAGTAAACGTAGCAAATTACTTCGCCACCCACTTTTTGTGCTCTTGCTTCCTTATCGGTCATTACACCGTTTGATGTAGATACGATTGCAACGCCAAGACCGTTAAGTACACGAGGTAATTCGCTTACGTTCGAATACTTACGAAGACCTGGACGTGAAACTCTTTTTACACCTTTAATTGCAGGAAGATGAGTTTCAGGATGATACTTAAGAGCAATTTTGATAGTGCTCTTAAAATCTTCCTTAACAAACTTGTAGCTAAGGATGTAACCTTGCTCATGAAGAATCTTTGTGATTGCTTCCTTCATTTTTGAGCCTGGAATCTCAACTACCTTATGTTTCGCCTTCACGGCGTTGCGGATTCTTGTTAAGAAATCTGCTATTGGATCAGTCATCTTGCAAAATATTAAATTACCAACTTGCTTTTTTTACCCCAGGAATCAATCCGTTTGATGCCATCTCACGGAAAGTGATTCTACTAATTCCGAAATCGCGCATGTAACCTTTTGGACGGCCAGTTAGCTGGCAACGGTTGTGCAGACGAATTGGATTAGAATTCTTAGGAAGTTTTGCTAGACCAGCATAATCGCCAGCCTCTTTTAAAGCGGCACGTTTCTCAGCGTATTTGGCAACGAGCTTTGCACGCTTTACTTCACGAGCCTTCATGGATTCCTTTGCCATATCGATTAGTTCTTTTTAGCGTTTTTAAATGGTAATCCGAACCCTTTAAGAAGCGCGTAAGCTTCCTCGTCAGTTTTCGCTGTAGTAACAAAAGTTATCTCCATTCCAAGAATCTTGGTAATCTTATCGATATCAATTTCTGGGAAGATGATTTGCTCTTGAACGCCTAAGGTATAGTTACCTTGTCCATCAAACTTCTCTGGAATACCATTGAAGTCGCGAATACGAGGCATTGCAATGCTAATCAAACGGTTTAGGAATTCGTACATCTTCTCAGCGCGAAGGGTAACCTTAACTCCGATAGGCATGCCTTTACGGAGCTTAAAGTTAGCGATATCCTTACGAGAAGTTGTAGCAACCGCCTTTTGACCTGCAATTGCAGTAAGCTCGTTAATTGCTATTTCAATGATCTTCTTGTCGGCAACTGCCTGACCTAACCCTTGGTTGATAACGATTTTTTCCAACCGGGGTGCTTGCATAACGCTCTTGTAACCGAATTCCTTAACTAGTGAAGGAACGATCTCTTCGTTATACTTCGTTTTTAATGTAGGTACGTAACTCATTACTTAATTACCTCCCCTGATTTTTTTGCATAACGCACTGATTTATTGTTCTCATCGCGTTTTCTGCCGATACGAGTTGGTTTTCCGGCAGATGGGTCAACTATCATTAAGTTAGAGAGGTGAATAGACGCCTCTTGCTTAACGATACCACCTTGAGGGTTCTTTGCGTTAGGTTTGGTATGCTTAGATACCATGTTAACGCCCTCAACCACGGCACGATTTTCTTTCACAAGAACCTCAAGCACGCGGCCTTGCTTACCTTTATCGTCACCAGCGATAACGTAAACGAGGTCCCCTTTTTTTACGTGTAGTTTGCGCATTTTATGTTTCGTTTTTTGCGTTATAACACTTCTGGAGCAAGCGAAACGATCTTCATATTGATATCGCGCAGCTCTCTAGCAACTGGCCCGAAGATACGGGTTCCACGCATTTCGCCTTGGTTGTTAAGAAGAACAACGGCATTGTCATCGAAACGGATGTACGATCCATCTTGACGGCGAATCTCCTTCTTTGTTCTAACAACGATAGCCTTAGATACGGTACCCTTCTTGATATCGCCAGAGGGCATAGCACTCTTAACGGTAACTACGATTTTATCGCCAATTCCGGCATATCGTTTACCTGTACCGCCAAGGACGCGGATGCAAAGGACTTCCTTTGCTCCGCTATTATCTGCTACTGATAATCTACTTTCCTGCTGAATCATAATTATTTAACTCTTTCGATAATTTCAACAAGTCTCCAGCGCTTAGTCTTGCTCAAAGGTCGAGTTTCCATAATCTTAATGGTATCTCCTTCGTTGCAAGTGTTAGTTTCGTCGTGGGCTACAAATTTAGTAGTTTTATTGACGAATTTACCATATATAGGGTGCTTAACTTTACGTTTTACAGCAACAACTACAGATTTCTCCATCTTATTGCTGACAACGACCCCGACTCTCTCTTTTCTAAGATTTCTTTCCATGGTTCGCTTGCGTTACTTGTTCTGATCTTTTTGGGCAAGAATTGTGAGCAGACGTGCTACATTCTTACGGCTCTTCTTAATTAGCATTGGATTATCAAGAGGAGAAACTGTGTGGTTGATTTTCATCTTAACCAGCTCTTCCTTCTCGATTGCGATGCGCTCGAGGATATCCTTGCTAGACATTTCTCTGATTTCGTTAGCTTTCATTTGGCTTCCTCCTTTTATTCAACGTAATCACGTCTTACGACGAATTTAGTGTTAATAGGAAGCTTCTGAGCGCCAAGGCGAAGTGCTTCTTTTGCCACTTCTAGCGATACCCCTTCTGCCTCCATAATAATTCTACCTGGTGATACGGGGGCAACGAATGCTTCAGGAGCACCCTTACCCTTACCCATACGTACTTCGGCAGGTTTCTTGGTGATAGGCTTATCAGGGAAAATGCGAATCCAGATCTGTCCTTCACGCTTCATAAAACGAACCACAGCTTGACGGGCAGCTTCAATTTGGCGACCGGTAATCCAGGTTTCTTCTAGAGCCTTGATGCCAAACGACCCAAAGGCAAGCTGGTGTCCTCGTTGGGAGTTCCCCTTCATCTTGCCCTTTTGGACTCTTCTATACTTTGTCTTTTTAGGCTGTAACATTTCTTAAAAGCTTTTCTCTTTCAACGATTACTTTCTTTTCTTCTTTGCACCGCCCTTGTTTTGGCGTGGAGCACCACCTTGTGAAGGAGCGCCTTGACCTTGGTATCCTGCGTTAGGAGATAGGTCACGCTTTCCATACACGATGCCTTTGCAAATCCATACCTTGATACCTAGTACTCCAACCTTGGTAACGGCTTCGGCAAGAGCGTAATCGATATCAGCACGGAAGGTATGTAGTGGAATTCTACCCTCTTTATAGGTTTCGGTACGAGCCATTTCAGCACCGCCAACGCGGCCTGCGATTTGGATCTTAATACCTTCAGCACCCATGCGCATTGTAGAGGCAATAGCCATCTTAATAGCGCGGCGGTACGAGATACGACCTTCTACCTGACGGGCAATATTGTTGGCTACGATGGCAGCATCGAGCTCTGGACGTTTTACCTCAAAGATGTTGATTTGAACCTCTTTGCTGGTAATCTTCTTGAGCTCTTCTTTTAGCTTATCTACCTCTTGGCCACCCTTTCCGATAATAATACCTGGACGGGCAGTGTGGATAGTAACCGTGATGAGCTTAAGCGTTCTTTCTATCACGATCTTTGCAAGGCTAGCCTTTGCAAGACGTGCGTTAAGGTATTCGCGGATTTTGGTATCTTCTACTAGCTTTTGAGCGAAGTTGTCTCCACCGAACCAGTTCGAATCCCATCCACGGATAATACCTAGACGGTTTGCTATTGGATTAACTTTTTGTCCCATTCGATTTAGCTTTTAACTTCTGTTTCTTTTTTTTCGCCAACCACGATGGTTACGTGGTTAGATCTCTTACGGATACGATGAGCACGGCCTTGAGGAGCGGGTTGAACACGCTTCAACATCTTGCCTTCATCAACGAAAATTTCGGCAACAAAAAGGTTTGTTTCGTCAAGACGAGCACCTTCGTTTTTAGCTTGCCAGTTGGCAATCGCCGAAAGCAACAGCTTTTCAAGCTTAATCGAGGCTTCTTTCTTGGTAAATTTAAGGATACCAAGAGCTTTGTTAACTTCTACACCACGGATTAGGTCTGCTACCAGCCTCATCTTTCGTGGCGAGCTGGGACAGTTGCGAAGGATTGCAATTGCCTTCTGCTTCTTCTCGGCCTTTCGTTTATCGGCCATTATTCTTTTTCTTGCACCCATTGTAATCTACGATCGATTTCGGTGTTAGCTACTATTTTTTCTTATTTCCGCCGTGTCCACGATAGGTACGAGTTGGAGCAAATTCTCCAAGCTTATGACCTACCATGTTTTCGGTAACGTAAACAGGAATGAACTTGTTTCCGTTATGTACGGCTACAGTATGACCTACGAAGTCTGGAGATATAACGCTGGCTCTAGACCAGGTTTTGATAACAACTTTTTTGTTGCTATCATTCATCTCGATGATGCGCTTCTCCAGTTTAGGCTCAATATATGGTCCTTTCTTCAGTGAACGACTCATGGCGAATTCAATTAATCAATTACTTCTTTCTTCTATCAATAATGAACTTAGAGGATCCCTTCTTCTTGTTTCGGGTCTTGTATCCCTTAGCAGGAATACCCTTACGCGATCTTGGGTGACCTCCCGACTGACGTCCTTCACCACCACCCATTGGGTGATCTACTGGGTTCATCGCAACACCTCTGTTTCGAGGTCTACGTCCGAGCCATCTCTTTCTACCAGCTTTTCCGCTAACTTCTAGAGCGTGGTCGGGGTTAGATACTGTTCCTACTGTAGCACGGCAGGTAGTAAGAACCATACGTGTTTCGCCTGATGGCAACTTAAGTACGGCATATTTACCCTCACGGGCTAGTAGCTGGGCGTAAGTACCGGCGCTACGTGCCATCACAGCACCTTGGCCTGGGTGTAGCTCGATATTGTGAACAACAGTACCAAGAGGCATTTCGCCAAGAGGTAGGGTGTTACCAATTTCAGGAGCCACTCCTGTTCCAGAAGCGATTTTCTGACCAACCTTAAGGCCTGTAGGCGCAATGATGTAACGCTTTTCCCCATCAGGGTAGGTTACTAATGCGATACGAGCGCTACGGTTTGGATCGTACTCGATGGTTTTAACAGTTGCAACCATTCCGTCCTTATCCCTCTTGAAGTCGATGATACGGTACATCTTCTTATGACCACCACCAATGTAGCGCATGGTCATCTTACCGGTGTTGTTACGTCCACCGCTTCTCTTAAGAGGCTTAAGCAACGATTTCTCAGGTGTCGAGCTTGTAATATCGTCGAATGCACCTATAATCTTATGTCTGGTACCCGGTGTTACGGGCTTAAACTTCCTTAACGCCATTTCTCCTAGATATTGCTATAAAAATCAATCTTATCTCCACTTTTCAAGGTAACGATAGCCTTCTTGAACGAGTTGGTTCTACCAACAAGAAGACCTGCCTTGGTGTAGCGTGATTTTCTCTTACCTGCGTAACGCATAGTGTTAACATCGGTAACAGTAACGCCATAAAGTGCTTCAACAGCTTGCTTTATTTCGATCTTGTTTGCCTTGTTATCAACTATGAAACCGTAACGATTCAATTTTTCGCCAAGAATCGTCATTTTTTCGGTTAGTATTGGCTTAAAAATAATCTCCATTTCTAGCTGAGTTACGAAATACCAAACATTCTGTTAATAACCTCGAACGACCCTTCGGTCACGAGTAAGCTTTGAGCGTTCATCACGTCGTAGGTGTTCAAATCGCAAGCACGCACAACCTTAACATTAGGAAGGTTACGAGCAGATAGAGCAACTACAGGATTTACATCGTCAACAACGAAAAGGAGCTTATGATTAGCAACTTTTAGGTTGTTAACAACGCTTACAAAAGCTTTAGTTTTTGGAGCTTCAAAGTTGAACGCTTCAACAACATTGATGGCTTCTGCCTTTGCCTTATACGCTAAAGCGCTACGGCGAGCCACAAGCTTGGTTTTCTTGTTCAGCTTAAAGCTATAGTCGCGAGGTACAGGACCAAATACACGTCCTCCACCAACAAAAATAGGCGACTTGATGCTACCTGCACGAGCTGTACCAGTACCTTTTTGACGCTTAAGCTTGCGTGTTGATCCTGATACTTCGTTACGCTGCTTCGACTTTGCAGTTCCTTGACGTTGGTTAGCCAAGTACTGTTTAACGTCGAGGTAGATACAGTGATCGTTTGGCTCCACGCCAAAGATGCTGTCTTGCAGGGTTACCTTTCTTCCGGTATCCTGACCGGCGATGTTGTAAACTGCTAATTCCATTACTCCTCAATGATTAAGTATGAACCCTTTGCTCCAGGAATTGATCCTTTAACTAGTAGTAGGTTGTTCTCAGGGATAACCTTAAGTACTTTAAGGTTAAGCACCTTTACCTGATCGCCACCCATACGGCCAGCAAGACGCTTGCCTTTGAATACGCGAGAAGGGTAAGAAGATGCACCCATAGAACCGGGGTGACGCTGGCGGTTGTGCTGACCGTGAGTTTGGCCACCTACACCACCGAAGCCATGACGCTTAACTACACCCTGAAAACCTTTACCCTTAGAGATTCCTGTAACATCTACCCAGTCGCCCTCTTCGAAGAGGTCTCCTACGGTAACAACGTCACCAAGAACATACTCTTTTACGTAATCGTTGCCAAACTCGGCAAGCTTACGCTTTGGAGTGGTGTTAGCTTTCTTGAAGTGTCCTAAGAGGCTGTTGCTGGTTTGCTTTTCCTTCTTTTCGTCATAGGCAAGTTGAAGAGCAGTGTAGCCATCTACTTCTGCGCTTTTAACCTGCGTAACTACGCATGGACCAGCCTCAATAACAGTGCATGGAATGTTTTTTCCCTCGGCACTGAAAACGGAAGTCATTCCGATTTTTTTTCCAATTAGACCTGGCATTGTTTAAAAATTAAATATAACAGCTTTAGTAACTAAAGTTCTGATTCTATCACACCTTGATTTCTACTTCAACTCCGCTTGGAAGTTCTAGCTTCATTAGCGCATCGATAGTCTTTGGAGTAGAGCTATAGATGTCTAGAAGACGCTTGAAGGTGCTTAGCTGAAATTGCTCACGGCTCTTCTTATTAACGAAGGTAGAGCGGTTAACTGTGAATATCTTTTTGTGGGTTGGAAGTGGAATTGGACCACTAACAATCGCGCCGGTAGACTTCACTGTCTTAACGATCTTTTCAGCTGACTTATCAACTAGCGTATGATCGTAAGATTTTAGCTTGATTCTTATCTTTTGGCTCATTTTACTTTACTTTGTTGATTATTCTAAGCTCTTAATGCGGCCTTGAGACTTTTCGATAACGTCCTTAGCCAAGTTTTGTGGAACTTCTTCGTAGTGAGAGAACTCCATGGTTGAAGTTGCACGACCTGAAGTTAGGGTACGAAGAACGGTTACGTAACCGAACATTTCAGAAAGCGGCACCTTAGCTTTTACCACACGAGCACCACCTCTTGAGTCCATGTTTACGATTTGACCACGACGCTTGTTGAAGTCACCGATTACATCACCCATGCTTTCTTCTGGAGTAACCACCTCAACAGACATGATTGGCTCAAGAAGTACAGGACGAGCTTTAGGAGAAGCCTGACGGAATGCATTACGAGCACAGATTTCGAAAGAAAGCGCATCAGAGTCAACTGGGTGGAATGAACCATCCTTAAGAGTAACCTTTAGGCTTTCTACTGTGTAACCTGCCAAGCAACCGTTAGCCATTGCTGAAGCAAAACCTTTTTGAATAGAAGGGATGTATTCTTTAGGGATGTTACCACCTTTTACTACATCAACAAACTGAAGTCCGTTGTGTCCTTCATCTGCAGGTCCGATTTCAACGATGATATCAGCAAACTTACCACGACCACCAGTTTGTTTCTTGAACACTTCACGGTGTTCAACCTTACCAGTGATAGCTTCTTTGTAGTTTACTTGAGGAGCACCTTGGTTAATTTCAACGCCAAACTCGCGCTTTAGACGGTCTACGATGATTTCAAGGTGAAGCTCACCCATACCACTAATTACAGTTTGTCCTGTCTCTTCGTCAGTTTTAACAGTAAACGTTGGGTCTTCTTCTGCAAGCTTACCAAGTGCAACACCAAGCTTATCCAAATCCTTTTGAGTCTTAGGCTCGATAGCAAGACCAATAACAGGAGCAGGGAAGCTCATTGACTCAAGAACAATCTTGTTGTTTTCTTCGCAGATGGTATCACCAGTACGAACGTCCTTGAAACCAACTACTGCGCAGATATCACCAGCTTCGATAAACTCAACTGGGTTTTGCTTATTCGCGTGCATTTGGAAGATACGAGAAACGCGTTCCTTCTTATTAGAACGGGTATTGTAAACGTACGAACCTGCATCGATTCTCCCAGAGTAGATACGAACGAAAGCAAGACGACCAACGAATGGGTCGGTAGCGATCTTAAACGCAAGACCTGAAAGAGGTTCCTTTGCGTCAGGTTTGCGAACAACCTCATCTTCTGTATCTGGGTTAATACCAACCACTGCATCAACATCAAGTGGGCTTGGAAGGTATTGAACAACTGCATCAAGAAGGTATTGAACACCCTTATTCTTGAACGAAGAACCGCACATCATAGGTACTACCTTCATAGCAATGGTAGCCTGACGAAGAGCAGCAATGATTTGATCTGGAGAGATTGAATCTGGATCTTCGAAGAACATTTCCATAAGAGTATCATCGAACTCAGCAATCGCCTCAACGAGCAGACCTCTGTACTCTTCAACTTCAGCAGCTTGTTCAGCAGGAACGTCAATTACCTTAAACGGATCCTTTTCGTTATTGCTATCCCAAACGTAAGCTTTCTTGTGAATTAGATCGATGATACCACGGAACTTATCTTCAGCCCCGATAGGCACAACGATTGGAATTGGGTTTGCACCAAGACGTTCTTTAACCTGAGAAACCACGTTAAAGAAATCAGCCCCAATACGGTCCATTTTATTAACGTAACCGATACGAGGAACCTTGTACTTATCAGCCTGACGCCACACTGTTTCCGATTGAGGCTCAACGCCACCAACGGCACAGAAAGTAGCAACAGCTCCATCGAGAACACGCAATGAACGCTCTACCTCAACGGTAAAGTCAACGTGACCAGGAGTATCAATAATATTAACCTTGTGGGTCTTATTATCGAAGTTCCAGAAGGTCGTTGTAGCAGCAGAAGTGATGGTAATACCACGCTCCTGCTCCTGCACCATCCAGTCCATGGTAGCACCGCCATCGTGTACTTCACCGATTTTGTGAGTCTTCCCGGTAAAGTAAAGGATACGCTCGGTAGTTGTAGTCTTACCGGCGTCGATGTGGGCCATGATCCCGATGTTTCTAGTATATTGTAAATCTTTGCTCATGAATGCTGTACCTTTTCGTCAAATTTGTTAATTAAAATCTGAAGTGAGCAAAAGCCTTGTTCGCTTCAGCCATCTTGTGCATATCTTCGCGACGCTTGTATGCACCACCCTCCTCGTTAAACGCAGCTAAAATTTCTGCAGCAAGCTTCTCAGCCATGGTACGTCCTGAACGCTTACGAGCGTAAAGGATAAGGTTTTTCATTGCAAGAGACATTTTCCTTTCAGCGCGAACTTCAATTGGCACCTGAAAGGTTGCACCACCAACACGACGAGACTTAACCTCTACGTGTGGAGTTACATTGTCGATTGCTTTTTTCCATATTTCTAAAGGAGCCTTTTCTGAGTCCTTCAACTTCTCACCTACCAACTCGATTGCATCGTAGAAAATGGTGTAGGCAATACTCTTCTTTCCATCCAACATTAGGTTGTTTACAAACCTAGTAACAAGGGTATCCTTGAACTTTGGATCTGGAAGTAGAATCCTTTTTTTAGGCTTCGTCTTTCTCATCTAACTGATTTTCAAATAGTTGTTAAATTACTTTTTCTTACCTTTAGCTGGTGCAGCAGCTGCGCCACCTTTACCTGCCTTTGGCTTTTTGGTTCCGTACTTAGAACGACGTTGGTTACGTCCTTCAACACCTGCGGCATCCAATGCACCGCGAACAAGGTGATAACGTACACCTGGGAGGTCTTTAACACGACCACCACGTACTAGCACGATAGAGTGCTCTTGAAGGTTGTGACCTTCTCCTGGAATGTAAGCGGTTACTTCTAACCCGTTAGTAAGACGAACACGAGCTACCTTACGCATAGCTGAGTTTGGCTTCTTAGGGGTTGTGGTATACACACGAGTACATACCCCACGACGTTGAGGGCATGCATCCAAAGCTGGAGCCTTACTTTTGTACTCCTTCTTTGTTCTTCCTTTTCTAACTAACTGTTCAATAGTTGGCATAAAAGTTACTTGCTTTTGTTTGTAACGATTCTAGGTACACTTTAACAAATTGGCTTGCAAAGGTATTTCTTTTTTTCGTAAACGCCAAGCATTTACACCTCTATTTGAAAGTATTTATAATTGCTTCTGAACGATTTACGAATTGCAAAACGAGGTGGCTAGTTAAAGTAAGCATTACAATACGACATTCCTTATTAATACTTATATATCAACGATTTACACGTTTTAAGTTTTTCAAGCCTCAACAAGCAGGCAGTTGAGCCGATTTTGAGGTGATTTGTCGATTCACAAGCTGCGAATTTTGAATATTTATGAATATATAGCTTAAGAGAAATGATGAATGGACGTTTTTTGCCACTTTTGGACAGCTTTTCATCCTTGCCACATCCCGATATCCGACAAAAATGAAAAGGACATCAGCCAACCAACAAGCACCTATGCTTAAAACTACAGTAAGAAAAGAAAGCAACCAGCAGCAGAAACACCTTATATATACATAGCAAAATTGCGAAACAGCTATAAGTCGCACAAAAAAATAGAAAACAGGCCCAACAGAGCCTAGAATTCCGCTCATAAATCAGACAGAACACACTAGTCATCAACAACCTTAACACCAGTATATAAATTCAAAATATCTTTCAACTATTTAACATTAAAAGCATCAATTGTCAAACTTTTTAATAACTTTCGAAATGTCAACGACACCCTAAAAGGTGAAACGGACTGATTAGAACACACCCAATAACTAAAAATGTTCCATATGAGAACGTACCAAACTAACGAAATTAAAAATGTGGTTTTGCTTGGCAACTCAGGGGCTGGCAAAACCACCATAGCGGAAGGAATGCTCTATGAGGGCAAAGTCATCGACCGTAGAGGAAGCGTTGACGCCCAGAATACCGTATCAGACTACTCTGAAGTTGAGCATATCTACAAGCGTTCTATCTTCTCTACGGTACTTTTCACTGAATACCTCGACCACAAGCTCAACATTGTTGACACAGCTGGCTCCGACGATTTTTCTGGAGGCGTATTCTCTGCTTTCAGAATTGCAGACACCGGAATTATGGTTATCAATGCTATCAATGGCGTTGAGGTAGGAACGCAGATATTTGGACGCTATGCAGAAGAATACGACAAACCTTTTATTCTTGCAGTAAACCAGCTCGACCATGAAAAAGCAAGCTGGGAAAATACAATAGAATCGCTGCACAAAACCTTCGGCAAGAAGGCTGTTACCATACAATATCCTACGGCAACTGGACAAGCATTTGATTCGTTCATAGACGTGCTTACCATGAAGATGTACAAGCACGATGGAGACAGCGGCGTTGTACACGAACTTCCAATACCTGCAGAAGAGGAGGATCGAGCAAACGAACTTCACAATGCCCTAGTTGAAGCTGCAGCAGAAAATGACGATGCTCTTATGGAGATGTTCTTTGAAAAAGGAACACTATCCGAAGAAGACATAAGAATTGGACTTCGAAAAGGGATTGCCCACCGAGACGTATTTCCGGTGCTTTGTCTTTCTGCAAAAAAAGACATTGGGATAAGAAGGATGATGGAATTCCTTATTAATAACACCCCCAGTCCAAATCAAAAGCCCAAACCCACAACTGTTGATGGCACCGAGGTTCCATTTGACAGCACAGGAGCACCATGCATCTTTATCTTCAAAACGCAAATAGAGCAACACCTTGGAGAGATCAGCTACTTTAAAGTAATATCAGGTAAGGTAACCGAAGGAATAGAGCTCGTAAACAACAACAACGGAACAAGAGAAAAGCTATCGCAGATATATGTTACCGCTGGAAAAAACCGAGTTAAAGTCCCAGAGCTTTTAGCCGGAGATGTTGGATGTACTGTAAAGCTGAAAAGCACAAAAACGAGTCACACCCTTGCAGCTGCCGGAAAGACCTGGGAATTTGCACCAATGACCTTTCCTGAACCAAAGTTTAGAACAGCCGTTAAGCCCAAAAACCAAGCCGACGAAGAAAAGCTTGGAGAACTTCTAAACAAAGCTCACCAAGAAGATCCTACCATTATAGTAGAATACTCTAAAGAGCTTAAGCAAACCATTGTTTACGGACAAGGCGAACACCATTTGAACATACTAAAATGGCAGCTTGCCAACAACAACAAGCTAGAGATTGAATTCTACCCTCCAAGAATTCCTTACAGAGAAACTATAACTAAGGTTGCATCTGCAAGCTATCGCCACAAAAAGCAATCGGGAGGTGCAGGACAATTTGGAGAAGTACACCTTATCATAGAGCCTATCGTTGAAGGCGTTGAAGCTAAATCGAAGTTTAAGATAGACGGCAAAGAGCTTAGCCTAAACCTTAAAGGTAAAGAAGTACAACCTTTACAATGGGGAGGATCACTAGAGTTTTACAACTGTATAGTTGGAGGAGCTATTGATGCGAGATTCCTGCCAGCTATACTAAAAGGAGTAATGGAAAAAATGGAAGAAGGGCCTCTTACCGGATCGTATGCCCGAGATATTCGCGTTTACGTTTACGACGGGAAGATGCACCCAGTTGATTCGAACGAGCTTTCGTTTAAGCTTGCAGGACGAAATGCATTTAAGGAAGCCTTCAAAAATGCAGCTCCAAAAATTATGGAACCTATTTACGATGTTACAGTACTTGTACCAGCCGATAAGATGGGCGATGTGATGAGCGACCTGCAAAACCGTAGAGCTATTATTGAAGGAATGAGCAGCGCAAAAGGCTTTGAAAAGCTATCGGCTAAAGTTCCTCTAGCAGAAATGCACAAGTACTCTACAACCCTAAGCTCATTAACCAGCGGTAGAGCAACCTACAATATGAAGTTTTCTACCTACGAGCAAGTTCCGTCTGATGTTCAAGAAAAGCTGCTTAAAGCATACGAAGCGGTAGCAGTTGAAGATTAAGCACAAATACAGCATCTCTAAGAACGGGCAATCCACTTTGGTTAGCCCGTTTTTTTTATTGAATACAGCTAAAACGTTATAAATAATCAACCTAAAAACTAAACAGTATCAAAATAGACATGCCAAGTAGCCTACATACAGTACAAATAGCTAAGATTACATCTACAATAATAGGTACACAATATAAACTAGAAAATATCCCATGCAAAAGATCACAAGAAATCTACGACTAGTGCTTTACACAGCCCTTGCAACACTTAGCAGCTGCACCTCCTCCAACCTGTACCAGGAAGGCTTTGTTGAACAAAGGGAGTACATTCAATCCATCAGCTTTACCACCGCGAAATGGGTAGTACTAGTCCCAGCCAAGGTTGGCGACACAGAAAAGAACTTCATATTAGACACAGGAGCAGAAGCCTCGGTAATACAAAGCGACACTCTTATCGGAAAAAAGGAGAAGGTAACCGGAGCATCAAAAAGAAGCGTAACGCTTGGCAAAAAGACACTCCCAGAACTTACAGTTGGATCCATTAGCTACAAAAACACAGCAGCCTTCTACGGAGATCTACAAGGACTAAAAGAACAAATTCCAAACTTTGGAGGACTAATTGGTCAGCCAATAATTAGCAAATCGGTTTGGATAATCGATTATCCCAAAAAGGAGCTTACAATTTCAAATAGCAGCAATGAAGATAGCACCTTTAAAAACCTCAATGCAACCATTGAAAATGGGAGACCCTACGTATATATATCTTTTAGTGGCAAGCAATTTAAGGCACTGCTAGACCTAGGATCAAACTCTTCCATATCAATTCCTCCATCGTCGCCCCTTGCAAAGCTAGTAGAAGCACAAGTAACCCTAAGAAATAATGTACGAGAATCGTACACACTTGGAGGTAATCAGCAGATTAACGAAAAAATCGGTATCGCTTCGCAAGTAAACATAGGTGACGCAACCTTTACAAACGTGGAGGTAGACATACGCCCATCTAGCACACTAAGAGTGGGGATGCAGCTATTTTCAAAAGCAAAGCTGTGCATCGACGGACCAAAAGGAAGCTACAAAGTATCAATGTAGCTACCGACTTTTCTTCTGACATTATCCATAATACAAAAAATAGTAAAGCGGCAACATCCATAACAGCTACAACCTACTAGGAATCAGCCCCGATGTAGGAGATAAACGCCAGCACCTGAACTAGCTGTTTTTAAGCATAACTAATTGCACCAATGCACGGTGTTGCTACCTTTGTAGAATCAAAGAAAAAAGCAGTGTCGAAAGAATTTTTATCAGGATTGAGTGAGGTACAGCTACAAGCTGTAGAAAATTATAAAGGTCCAACTTTGGTAATAGCAGGTGCAGGATCTGGAAAAACTAGGGTGTTGACCTACCGAATAGCAAATATGCTTGCAGATGGGGTTAATCCGCACAGCGTGCTTTCGCTTACCTTTACCAACAAGGCAGCAGCCGAGATGAAGGAGCGTATAAAAAGTGTTGTAGGAGAAAAAGCAAAATACCTTTGGATGGGCACCTTCCACTCCATATTTGCAAGAATACTACGAACAGAAGCAGATAAGCTAGGCTACCCATCGACCTTTACCATATACGACACGACCGATTCTCGAAGCGTTCTGAAGTCTATCATTAAAGAGATGAACCTCGACGAACAGGTTTACAAAGTTAACGAAGTACACAGCAGAATTTCGCTAGCAAAGAACAACCTAGTAACACCAGCAGCCTACGCAAACTCGTCGAGCCTAGTAACTGTTGATGCCGCCAACCGACGCCCCAGAATCGCCGATATCTACAAAAAGTATATGCAAAAATGCTACCTATCAGGAGCGATGGACTTTGACGACTTGCTGCTAAACACCAACGTACTTTTTAGAGATCACCCGGATGTGCTAAACAAGTACCAAAGCATTTTCAGCTACATCCTAGTTGATGAGTATCAGGACACCAACATGGCCCAGTACCTTATTGTGAAAAAGCTATCGGAGCAGCACAAGAATCTTTGCGTAGTGGGAGATGATGCGCAAAGTATCTACTCGTTCCGAGGAGCCAAAATTGAAAACATCCTCAACTTTCGAAACGACTATCCTGAATATCAACTATTTAAACTAGAACAAAACTATAGATCGACCCAAACTATAGTAAACGCTGCAAACAGCATCATCCAAAAAAATAGCAAGCAGATAAAGAAAAACGCATTTTCGGCAAAAGAAGTAGGCGATAGGATAAAGGTTCTTAAAGCATACACCGATCAAGAGGAGGGCTTCTTGGTTGCAGGAGCAATATCTGATTTACTTTACAGGGAGCATTGCGAATACCTCGATTTTGCTATTTTGTATAGAACCAATGCCCAGTCGCGTATATTTGAAGATGCGCTTAGAAAGAAAAACATACCTTACAAGATCTACGGAGGCCTCTCGTTCTACCAACGCAAAGAGATAAAAGATATGGTAGCCTACCTCCGATTGATAATAAACCATAGCGACGACGAAGCTTTTAAACGTATCGTAAACTACCCAGCAAGAGGAATTGGAGATACAACCCTTAGCAGACTGGAAGAGGCTGCTGCAGCTAACAACACCAATATATGGACAATAGTTACCCAAGCACCGCTAGATAAAGTTGGACTTAAAGGAGCAGCGATTAAAAAGCTAGGGGAGTTTGCAGAGCTGATACAAGGATTTCAGGCATCTATTTACACAGAAAACGCCTACGACTTTGCTCTGACCGTTGCCACTCAGGCAGGCATAATAAAAGATTTAAAGGAAGATAAAACCAACGAAGGCATTTCGAGATTTGAAAACCTCGAAGGACTTTTTAACGGGATTAAAGAGTTTGAAGAAAATGCCAAGGAGAGCGGCGAACCACTCCCCATTACCATTGATCGATTTTTAGAAAACGTAGCCCTACTTACCGATGCCGACAGCGAGAAGCCCGAAGATAAGAACAAAGTTTCTCTAATGACGGTGCATTCGGCAAAAGGACTAGAATTTAAGCACCTATTTTTGGTTGGACTAGAAGAGAACCTTTTCCCAGGACAAATGACCAGCCAATCGCAGGAGGATCTAGAAGAAGAACGCCGTCTATTCTACGTTGCTGTTACAAGAGCTGAAGTATCAGCAACCATATCGTATGCACAAACCAGATACAAATGGGGCAATGTAACAAGCTGCGTTCCTAGCCGATTTATAAAGGAGATTGACAGCAGCTATGTAGATTGGAATGAAGATAGCTTATTTGGAACATCTTCGCACAGCACAGCCAGCTCATCAAACAGCTACAACCTACAAGGTTTCAAAGCCAAAGCTGGAAGTGTTTCAGCACAGCGAACCGTTGCTCCAACACCTCAACATCGCCCTGCAAGCGTTATATCAGACCCAGCAGATATGACCGAAGTTGAAGTTGGGATGGAGGTTGAGCATGAAAGATTTGGCTTTGGAAAAGTTGAAGCTCTAGAAGGAACCGCTCCAGAGATAAAAGCAACGGTTAACTTTACGGTTGCAGGAACAAAAACATTGCTGCTTAAATTTGCAAAACTTAGGATTGTAAAACGATAGGATACCAAAAAGGCTGAGCAAAATGCTCAGCCTTTTTGACATTACAGCAGCTTCTAAAACTTCTGGTATATATTTGCATCAGACGCAAGCCGCTCTACAAGCTTAGCAATATCATTGGTAATTGCATCAACAACAGCCTTTCCGAGCTCGTGACTAGCACTACGAGGATCGCCCACACCAGTATCTTCCGACACTTTAGACCAATCACGCGGAGTCCATGCCCAACCTTCATTTAAAGCATCAATACTGAAACCAACGCTACGACCCGATCCAGCCTCATCCATAGAGGTTACAAGCTCGGGCTTAATGTACATCATTACGCTAGTTTCCAAAGCTCCTGCATGATCCCCTGGATCATCGAAAATCTGCTTAACCACAGGATGTCTCCACCAATCGACAGCCACTATTAGCATGTCGGGAAACGTAAGCTGCAGCTCGCGAATAGCAAATTTAAAATCGTTCCCCCCATGGCTATTTATAATAACAAGCTTTTGGATGCTTTGCCCCATTAGAGAAGTAGCAATATCGACGAGTATAGCTAGCTGAGTGGTGGGCCTTATATTTATACAGCCAGGGATATTGCGCTGCCCCTCGTTCTGCACCCCGTACGGAATACAAGGAAGCACTATTGAGCTTACACCACGATCGGAAGCAAGCTCGGCAGCACGAAAAGAGATACCTTTAGACTCGTAAATATCAGTACCATATGGGAGGTGATACCCGTGAGGTTCGGTAGCCCCCCATGGCAGAATGGCGATATCTACTACCGTAGAGCGAAGATCCTTATAGGTCTTTTGGCTCAGATTACTACGTTGCATGTTGGAAAAATTAGAGTACAAAAGTAGCTGGAATTTGGCTATTTTGTACACTAAAACAAGGAGCGAGGGAAAATTCCCTCGCTCCCCAATAGTATAGCAGCAATTCTACTACTTAGCATCCTTCTCTATCCAGCCACTCCTATCAGGTGCAGCAGGAAGAACTATCTTTCGAGCAGGCTTGTCATTGATCTCCTTTAAAAGCAGCTCAACAGCCTTTGCGATACAAGGATCTTCACCCTTAGCAAGCTGTTCTGGTCGATCAACAACCTCAATATCAGGAGAAACACCAACCCCTTCAACAATCCATTCACCCTTCTCATTAAATATACCAAACTGAGGAACAGAAAGGAAACCTCCATCAACAAGACGAGCATTGCCGCTCAAACCAACCAATCCACCCCAAGTTCTGGTGCCGATAAGTGGCCCCTGCCCCATCTTTCTAAAAAAGTAAGGAAGAGCATCGCCCCCTGAAGAAGAGTAGCCATTTATAAGCATAACCTTCGGACCATCGTGCGCAACACCAGGTGTAGCCATTGGCTTAAGTCCATTCCTGTACCAGTAAGCCAACGTACGACGCTCAATCATTTCGATCATACGATCGGGAATAAATCCTCCTCCATTGTACCTATCGTCAAAAATCATAGCATCCTTCTCGCTGTATGCATACATACCACGATGCAGCTCCCTATTCCCCTCAAAAGCAGTGTTAGGCAAATAGATATAGCCAACTCGCCCCCCAGATAGCTTATCGACCATTTCACGACGCTCGCAAACCCAATTATAGTGCAATAGCTCCAGCTCGCTATCTATTGTTTTAACAGAAGACGTACGAGTATCAGACAGAGAACCTGTTGCGCTAACAGCAATATCAACATTTACATTTGCAAGATTTTCTAGGAGCTCGTAAGGATTTACCTTCAAAGTAACCTCCTTACCATTGATACTAATAAGGTAATCGCCCTCCTTAACATCAACACCTTGCTCAGTTAACGGAGACCTTCTCTCTGGATTCCAATTTTCGCCCTTGTATATTTTTGCAATTTTGTACCTCCCAACAGCCTCATCAGCAACCAGATCGGCACCAAGCAATCCTGTATCAACACGTTTAACACGCTTAATATCGCCCCAATCTACATACGCATGGCCAACATTAGCTTCGGATACCATCTCATTTAGCAAATAGTCGAGATCAAAGCGGCTAGCAACGTAAGGCAACAATGCTCCATACTGCTTTTTTACACCAGTCCAATCAACACCGTGCAAGTTAGAGACATAGAAGTAATCCCTGAAAATTCGCCAAGCATCAGTATATATCTGATCCCACTCTTCGCGAGGGTTTATCTTCAGCTCAAGCTTGCTTAAATCGAGCTTTCCTGCACCAACCTTTTGAGTGGGAGCAACCTTTGCAATTCCATAATCCTTCTTTGCTTTATACATAAACGACTTTCCATCGGCAGTTGGAACAACCTCAGCCACATCGTCCATAATATCCTCAACCTTTTCTTCAGCAATGCTATAACGCTGAAGCTTACCTTTAGCTATGAATAATACACCGCCATCAACACTCCCAACGAGATCGTAATCGCCAGCATCCATAGGCAGAGCCATAACCCTACCATCTACTCCTTCAAAATCGATTGCAACAGACACGACCTCGTCCTTCGCAGCCTCCTTC